>Ga0116231_10000952_pt1 | contig 56229 bp, 40 predicted proteins | sample S1TSphgellanicum_2_FD_89695 | JGI IMG/M metagenome (GOLD analysis project Ga0116231, IMG submission 89695) | Host-associated microbial communities from peat moss isolated from Minnesota, USA - S1T2_Fd - Sphagnum magellanicum MG | ecosystem: Host-associated > Plants > Peat moss > Unclassified...
CAAACTGACAAAGAAGAAGAGGCCTGACAACATCTGATTCAACAATCCCTGCTGTGCTTGGACGGCCACAAGAAACAGCCAAACTAGAGGCTCCATAACCACTCTCATGCCAAGCCAAGCCAAGCCAAGCCAAGCCACATTGGCTGAACCAAGTTTGTGAAAGTTTCCTTCGGGCAAAATGCCCTGCCAGACATATTCTTTGCTTGCAGGAGCACCACGAGGGCAAACCCGGTGAACCCACCTGGTAGGGCTGGTGGCGAAGAGTGTTGCACGCTACCCACAGCCTTTATATCATCTCCAGCGTCCACATTTGCTGATGTCGTATGCCCCACCCCTGCATCAAAGATAAACCCCACGAACAGATCTGTTAGTTCTCAAACAGATTTTTTCCACCTCTGGATGGAGTAGCTGTTCTGCCACTTGCCTTTCCAAACCCTACAGCCTGCTGAATGGACTAGAACACAAAGGGGAAAGTCACATCCGCATATACATGTATTCAATTCCAATGATCACATCTTCACGGCCTTCAAAAGATGCTACCAGACATCAAAAGCTGAATGGAAAGATTCACAATATGGCAGCAAAGATTCTGTGAAAATATATATATCGAAGCTTTGAAAGTCAGTATAGGAGTTCGTAATCACTACTACTACATGCCCTCCACAAGGCCGATGTCCACCTCATGGCTGCCTGGTTCCCTTCGCAAAAGGGGATAGAACGAGAGACGAACGACGGAACATCGGTATAGCAACACAATGACAAAAGCTCCAAAAGACTAAAAATGTATCTCTTGTTAACATAACTGCGGACACAATCCCCTCAAAGAAAGGTACCTTTCCCGGTAGTCTGTGCAATATCGTCGTCATTCCAAAGGTCTAGCTTCACTCTTCGCCCGCCACCTCCACCGAGCGCTGTCGCATGCCTTCGATCTCTCCTTTTCCCCATCTCACTCTCTTCTTCTTCCCCTCACTCTATACTCCACTCTCCGCGACAAAAAAAATACAAAAAAAATCACTCTCCTAGCGCCCGCCGGCGCGCAAGCACTTGGTTCATTCCTCAACCTGTTACACAGAACGAGAAGAGCTTTTGTCTTGCTCGCTGCAGACGAAATCCGAAACCCTAACCCCGAAAAAGAAAGAAAAATCCCCAAAACTAAACTCTCTCCTCACACAACTTCCTATCGACAACAATACTCTGCCGCGAAGCGGCGCACACAAACAGGATACAGAAACACGCAGCAACTGCAATCGATCGATGGATCGATCTCACGCAAATCGCAGACGCAAAAGCATCGCATCTCTGTTATCAGCTTCCTTCCTTCGTGTGTTTGCTGATAGGGTTTGCGCCAGGAAAAGGGGCTGCCCGCGATGAAACAAAAACATACGGTTTGCGAGGGAGTATGTATTATATACCGTACATGTATTCGTTAAACTACATACATACAGAATAGTATACTATACATATGAAAATACGACAATATGACCTCTCTCTGATCAGCTTCTTTCCTTCTTTATGTTTGGCACGTAGGGTTTGTGCGAGCAAAAAGAGCTGCCCGGGATTTTTTTTAACATACGGTCTATCTATATATTATGTATTATGGTCCGTACATATACTGGTTTTAACTACATGTGTACTGAGTAGAATACTATACATATATGCAAAAAGTGAAAACATGACATCTCTCTCATCATAATAATATGTCCATACATACATACATACCTAGTTGAATAGTAGGTTCATCATGCCCAATAATTATTCAATTTTCAAGTTTTCATTTTTGAAAAATAAGATATTCTTGAATACTTCAAAATATTCTTCATTTTCCTTCATTTTCCTTCAAAAAAGAAATTCAGCACATATAAAAAATTATATAAATTTTGTCTAACGTATCATTCAACTAGGGTATCTATATATTAATATAAGTGTTTCTGAAGAAACCCTCCCAAACTTGCACTATACAAATTTCATGTTTTCTTCATGTTTGTGTTTGTGTGCATTGTTTTGATCATGTTTGAGCTTATCATGTAGTTTTTCATCATATTCGTCTTATTCACAATAATTGATCATTGTTGTAATGATTTTTATGTCTATAGCAATCGTCCTTTTATTTTTTGGGTCTAAAGTATTTGACAATAAGCTAAGCAAACATTTTTTTGGCTTGGCCTCATGAATCCACATTACCTAATCAATTTGCCCATCCAAATGGATAAGTTTATACTCCCTTTACTTAATTTTTGCCCTTGTTCATTTTAACCCATTAAGCCAAAATGACTTGATTGCTACAAGTAGTTTCCTAGCTAAGTCAAATTATTTGCAATCTGGATGACCTTAACCTCAATGAACAATTATTAACTTGTTAAAATTTCCATCTTATGCCACTTGACGCCCTTGCTTAGTAATTTGCTACTCTTAGGAGACCCCTACTAGGGAACTTCTTGTCCCAATTCATAGCCACCTTTATTATCAAAGACCCAAATAAAAAATTAATCTCATTTAGTTGACCCATGTCCCATTTGCCTTGTAAAACATGTCTAGTGTGATTTGTTCATGTTTTCCAAATTGAATATGTGTTCGTGTCGCCTTCTTGCTTGCAAATGTAGATATAATCTTGTATATGTTCCATAGATGCCATCGATCACCTTCACTAATCATGATCAAAGACAATTTGGCTCAAAGACATCCCACACATCCTCAAGGAAGACCACAAATGAGGACAATCAATGTGCTTTTCGCATTGAAAATGTGGGTGGACAATTGTCAAAGGAATTTATTCCATGGTTTTTTCCACAAATGCAATCAAGCTACACTTGAGAAGCTTTTGGAAGACATTATATGAAAAAGTTCAATTGTTATTTGGATTCAAATCAAACACCAATTACAAGAAATCCATGACTATAATTCTTTCCAAATCCACCATGATGGTGACATCGCAAGCTTAGAAGATAAAAAATTTAATGTATGTTTATGACAAAGTTGATATACATTGGGCATCTACATGCGACACATGTACATATAGGAATCGTAATACAACACAAATTCTCTAATCAACCAAATTACAAAAGCACAAAAGTATACAACAAAGGTTTTAAATGAACAATTTGTCAGGTTCACCTTGAGTGAAAATAAAGCAAAAATAACCAACCTAATAACCAACCTTACAATCTACATACAAGAGTGCCAAGACAAATATTCATCAGCAAGCAATTGGTATTTGTATTAAGATGTAATGGCCATGCCCCAATCTTGTGCACGAATTTGTGATAGTTCTCTTTTGAAGGGTCCCCTTGGGAAGGAAAGGCAACAACTAGATAAAGTAATGATTATTGAAGGGATTAAGTAGTAGTAAACCTCATTATTGACAAAAGAGAAGCAATTGCATAGCTTTTTTCCTCCTTGGAAATTATTTTTGATGTACATTAAATTCAGCATGTCAAAAAGAAAAGTTTTCCCCATTTAGCATTGTTAGAAAATGTTTACATTATCATCTTTGAGACTAGCAAATAGGACCCATGAAAAGCCTAAATGGAAATCGCTAAAAAAAAGCTTACATAAAAAAAAGGCTCAAACAAGATGTTTGCATTCATAAGATTGTTAGCACTTTCATTACACTTGGAGACTCGAAGATGGCCAAATTTTGTCTACAATGACATGATCAAAAAAAATCACACAAAAAATGATATTTTAAGGAACAACCATTATTGTTCACCTGAATGCTAGATTTTGCAATATGATACTTACATGTGACATGTTTCATTCATATGGCAACACAATCATTTTGTTCAATTTGATAACCCAAAGTATAAGTTTCAGTAAATCTAAACTTTGGTTCAGTTTTTCCATAATACCTCTGCAATTTTTGGATGAACTATTTTTTTCACATTGCAATTTGATTTTTGGAATGTGGAACACAACTCCATACATAAACCTATGTCAAGTAAAAGTAAGCAAATACTATAAATGACGATACATGTATGTAGCAAAATCAACATGCAATAAATAGAATGCCCATCATGAAACACAATAGATAAATGTACAAAGAAAAAATTTTAGGCAATTTAGAGCTTGACAAATATGTAGCCCAATTAAGAAAATCACTTTCCTAATTATGAAAAGGATGTAGAAAGGATCAACAAACATTAAAAGGTGTTCACATCAATATTTACTAAACCTTAACTCATTACTGTATTGAAAAGATACAATAAATGTTTTATTTGATTATAGCAAGATTCTTTAAAGAAATAGAAATAAAATAACATCTTTATTCTAACTTACACATGGGCAATAGAGTGTTTTTAACAATATTTATAAAAATTATTGTTGTGCATTTACATAAAGACATAACTATGAATCAATATGTTGAATTCAATCACTAGTTGGATACAAGGACAAAAGGTCAAACATGTGCACATATTGGCAATCAAGCAAGGTACATTGCAACAAATGACATTGGGCATGGCTCACAAGAACAGTACATCACATAATTAAACAACTCTATTTTCCCCAAATTCTTGCATTCCTACCATCACTTCATTATCCATGTATTAATAAGAAGGTTATCTAGGATAATTTGTAATGTATCAACAGAGAATGCCCTAATGAATCTAAAAAGTTGAAACTCTATTCAGGAAGTATATAATCCCATGTAAAAACGTTGAATGATATGTCTATGATGTGGTAGTAACTTCTAACATTAATATCCTCAAGTTCTAAGAATAATTCATCCCCAACCATTTATCGAAAAAAAAAATCCTTTAATGTCGAGCTGGAAAAATAGTTGAATCAATCAATATTGAAGTTGTTTATGATCAAATCTTGAAGCTTGTGATACACAATGAAATGGATAATCGCTCTCAAGAATTTTCATTCAAAACCCTATAAAGATCTACAGCAAAGACGTGCATAATTACAATAAGGAAATGGATCTTTAAAAAATACACTACTCGTGTGCACGGCAATACCTCTATAACCAACATTGGAAACTTACAAGATTATGATATGTACATTGAATTCACAACCAAATTTGGCACCAAAGATCCATATGCAACCAAAAAAGATTTGTTAAGCAATTGAAATGTTACATCCAACAACCAATACTCTAAACATAATACAATTCCATATATAGCAAAGAAGAAGGAGAAGAAGACACACTACTATGTTGCCAACAAAAATGATTACATCACCTTAGCATAGTACTTCGTTAAGAAAAAAATAATAACACATGCACTATCTCACCAAACATGTTTTTTAAAAAGTTCAAAAGACGTTTGAACATAAACAACCTATTGCTCACAATAGTGAAACCATTTCTAACCTAGCAAAGGAGCCACAATTACTAAGGTTTGTCCGCAAAAGAGGTCCAATTGATATACAAGCATGATTCACAACACAAAAAATTGCCATGGAAACAAAAGAAAATTTAATTTTTTAAAAAAAATTATAAACATATTAACATCAATCAAATTCACACATCAAATTCACATTCTTTTTTCTTTCAATTCATCAAGAGTGATTATTACCATAATTTGCACAAATAGAAAAAAACAGAGAAAAAATCTACCAAGGAAAAAAAACTAAAAACTAAAAAGTTCACCTTGATAGATACTAAGAAAGCCAAGATTAGAACACTAAACAAGTGAAGTTCAAAAGCATGCGACCTTTGCAAAGCCAAACAAGTTCCCACAAATATGTGATGAGAAATTATATTTCACATTTTGGCCTTCACTAAAAGGCCTAGGGAAGGGGGGTGCGTACAACTTTCAATCTACTCAAAAGAAATCAAAGTGCACAAGTAATGTGCAAGTGTGAGATGAAAGGAAGTCCAATGATTTATTTTCACCTAAATGAAAACCTAATGAAAATGGTCAAATTGTCAAAAAATGAAAGAGACAAAAGAGCAAATGGTTGATATTGATTTTTTTTCTCTTTAGTGGTTAGGAATGTTTTTTTGTTCATTGTAGATTTATGGTGCTAAAGAAGTGGGCAACATACATTTTGAGAATATAGGATGAAAATAATGCTTGTAAGTTCAAACATGGGTCATGGTTGGAATTGACATAACCTCCCACCCAAAATCTTCCACTGAAACCATGTATGCCCTGAGTGGAATCAACCATCTAGATTTTTATTTTATGCATTTGAGTTTATTTATCACCCATCCATGGATTTGACCCTAATCCTTATCATGAATTTTTTTTCGATTTCCATTTTCAACACCCGCTTGAATCATTAACCTTATGAATGGAAATACATCAATCTGGATGAAAACCCTAATTTATTCAAAGAATATATGCATGGGCATGATGCTAATAAGTTTAAATGTGGATATTGGTTGCAATTTACATAATTTCCCACCCTAGAACTTCCATTGCAACCTTATATGTGTTGAGTGGAATTGCCCACCTTGATTTTTATTTCATGCATTTGAGTTTGTTTATCACCTAGCCATGTATTTGGCCTTAATCCCAGTCACTGATTATTGTTTAATTCCATTCTTAAAACCCATTTAAATCATTAACCTTGTGAATATGGGAATACATCAATCTGGACATAATTAATAATTTATTCCAATAATATAGGATGGGAATGATGCTTGTAAATTCAAATGTGGGTCTTGGTCAAAATTGACATCTCAACCCACCCTTCCACTTCCATTGAAACCTTGAATGCCATGAATGAAATTGCCCATCTTGATTTTGATTTCATGCATTTGAGTCTATTTATCATCCAACCATGTATTTGGCCCTAATCTCGGCCACTAATTGTTGTGTGGTTCCATTCTCAACACCCATTTGAAACATTAACCTTATGAATGGAAATACAATTTGGAAGTAATTAATAATTTATTCTAAGAATATATAATGGGAATGATGTTTGTAAATTCAAATGTGGGTCTTGGTCAAAATTGACATCTCAACCCACTTTTCCACTTCCATTGGAACCATGTATGCCTTGAATGGAATTGCCTATCTTGATTTTTATTTCATGCATTTGAATTTGTTTATCACCCAACCATGTATTTGGCCTTAATCATGGTTGTTGGTTATTGTGTGGTTCCATTTTCAACATTCGTTTGAATCATTAACCTTATGAATATGGAAATACATCAATCTAGATGCAATTAATAATTTATTCATAGAATATAGGATGGGAATGATGCTTGTAAGTTCAAATGTGGGTCTTGGTTGCAATTTACATAACTTCCCACCCGAAAACTTCTACAACAACCCTATATGCCTTGAGTGGAATTGCCCATTATAACTTTATTTCCATTTGGATATGTTTATACTACCACCTACTTATCCAAAGAATATAGGATGGGAATGATGTTTGTAAGTTCAAATGTGGGTCTTGGTTGGAATTGACAATATGGGCCCACCATAAAATTCCCAGTAAAACCTTGTATGCCCTGAATGGAATTGCCCACCTTGATTTTTATTTCATGCATTTGAGTTTATTTATCACCTAGTCGTGGATTTGGTTATAATATCAATCACTGTTTATTTTTTTAGTTTCCATTCTAAACATTGACTTGAAGCATTAACCTTATGAATTGAAATACATTGATTTGGATGAAAACCTTAATTTATTCAGAGAATATAGGCATAGGCATGATGTTTATATATTCAAATGTGGGTCTTGGTTAGTCATGACAATATGGACCCACCCTAGATCTTCCATTGAAACCATGTATGTTTTGAATGGAATTGCCCACTTAGAAATTTACACTATGAAAAATTGTCTCCACCAAAACCACATTACCTTGCAACTAGAGCTAAAAAAAACTCATATACAACTATTGTGTAACTACCCTTTAGGTATTATAATTAGTATGCAATTATCCCTTTGGAAATATAGAAAATTAATAAATAGATTGCCACGTCACAAAATCAGTTAGTTGTATTATAGTTATAAGTGAATTGAAAATGGGTCTTTTATACGATAATTTGTACATAACATATATACATATGTAATCAACCATGTTTGACTTTCGAAAAAACTACACTATAGTTACATGTGACAATTATTTTAGAATTGTTGGAAATGTGCCACTAATGCAACAACTATGTTGCAACTAATTGTTTTCTCCATTTTGAATGATTTAAAATGTTATAGAAGTGCATTTTCAAGCTCTACAAATCATCTTTGAAATGCAAAACCAAGGGACCAACCAAAAAAAAGTTGTAAATAATTTTTTTTTTAAAATCTGCAAAATGTTTTTTTTTTCTTTTTTGTTCATTTTGATCCTTCCTACTTTCAAACCTCATAACTTTATTGTTTTTTATTCATTTTGAACGGTTTAAAATGTTATAGGAATGTCATCTAAAGTTCAACAAATCATTTTTGAAATGCAAAGTAATTAAAAGGACTAGCCAAAAAATTGCAAAATTTTTCATTTAAATTTTTTTTGATCCCTCTTACTTTCAAACTTCATGATTTTCTTATTTCTTATTCCTTTTTAAAGTGTTATAGGAATACCACCTCAAGTTTTACAAATCATCTTTGAACTTTAATAACAACAAAACAACATTCAAGGATTTTTTTGGGTGTTCAAGAATCGGCCTTTCTAGCATTCAATGATTTGTTTTTTTGAGTTTTTAACCTCCTCTACTTTGGGTGGCCATAATTTTTTCAATCTTATTCTATCTTTGAATATTTTTAATACACCATATGTGCCAATAGGAGGGGTTTAAGTTTTGTTTTATCACAAAAAACAATAGAGCCCTCACCTTGGATCTTGTTTGCCTTGAACATTTAAATGTTTAGTCATCAACCGACTTATTCTATGTTGTTGCAACTCAATTTGTAACTAAAAAACAATTAGAGGATTTAACCCATATGCTTTGTCTTTGAATCCCATGTCACAAATTATATAAAGAAGGTGTCATCTCTTATGTTTTCACATAAAAATACAGATGTCATTTTGGGAAGAGTTCAAAAAGCTTAACCCTAAAGGCAATATATATATATATATATATATAATATTATTATTTAATTCATTTAGTCATATATATTCCTACCTACGCAAGTAAATAGGTCTTATTTTTCTACCTACCTATGTAGGTAGGTAAGTAAATAGGTTATGTAATGTAGGTATGTCGGTCCTACGACCCACCAATCAACCTACCTATGGCTATGTATCGACCTACCTAGCTATTAAAATGCATTATTTATTTATTTGATTTTTCAAATTTTAATTAATATGCCATGTGGCAAATTTTTATTAGTCATAATATTGAACCATCAACAATCATAATAGGCAATGGAAATCAATATTGCAAAAAAATTATCCAAAATCTTCGTAGTGCCATGTGTCAAGTTTTAATGGATGGATGAAAATTTATGACATCAACATGACATTATGGTTGTAGTTGTAGTGGAATTGTGTAGTAGTTGAAAATGAGTGATTTCAACATAATTGCAATTGAGTTGCAATGAATTGCATTATATACATGGTGAGTTACAAAGCCAGTTGCAAAACACCTTTTTTTTCTTGTAGTGTTAATTGATGCATGATTCAATATGTTTATCACCCAGCCATGGATTTGGCCCGAATATGGGTCACTGATTGTTTTTTGCTTCCATTTTAAACACCGAGTCGAAATATGAACCTTATATTTTGGAAATAAATCAATTTGGACATGCTTACCATTTTATGTAAAAAAATAAGATTGGCATGATGTCTGTAGGTTCAAATGTGGGTATTGGTTGGAATTGACATAATTTCCCACCTTAAAACTTCCATTGAGACCTTATATGCCATGAGAGGAATTGCCCACTTTGATTTTTATTTCATGCATTTGAGTCTATTTATCACCCAACCATGGATTTGGTTATAATATTGGTCACAAATTCTTTTTTGGTTTCCATTCAAAACACCCACTTGAAGCATCAACCTTATGAATTGAAATACATCAATCTGGATGAAAACCCTAATTTATTCAGAGAATATAAATAGGGGCATGATGCTTGTATGTTGAACCGTGGGTCTTGGTTGTTTTAAGTCATGATGGCGATTGAAATGATGTTTTGTTTTGGTGCTTTTGATGTTATTTGATAATGGCGAAGCTCAATGGAAAGGTTTGGTGGTGAAATTAAATGGAAGAGCATGCGAGTAAAAAGATAAAAATGACACCTTTTTTTGACAATGGTGAAGCTCAACGGAAGGGTTTGGTGGTGAAATTAAATGGAGGAACACACAACTAAAGAGATAAAAAGGAACCCTTTTTTATAAGCTAAACACTTGTTTTTTTCGTAGAAGTTATTAAACTTGACTAGGAACTTGTTATTTGCTTATTGTTTTCTTGTACCATCAAGGAAGAATGCCCCAATGTTTTTGTTTTGGTGGACTCTTGAACTTTTTTGTTGTACATTGTAGTCCATAAGTTTAAGTCAAATAGGATCACAACATGATTAAAAATTGTGATACCTAGTGGAAGTGACACAAAACCTTAGGGGACAAAAAGGTTAGTTTGTGAAAGGCATCAAAATAATTAGGTTATAAAAATGTTGGGTTTGTGAGAAATTCATATTCAAGGGGAGATTTAAATTGTTTGGAACCCTAAAGAAATTGGGTTACACATTACATGAGAGGAGAAGTGAAAGAGCATAAGGGTGTTTTGTGTTGATTTCAAACAATTGTGGGTTAACTTGATTTTTTTTTAGCACCAAAGGTACTATTGATGCCAAAACAAGACCATGATAGTTAATTGAGAGATGTACAAAGAGATTTAATTTACCATATCACTTTCTTTTTCATGTTGTTGTAAATATGCGTGTCAATTAATTAAAACAATTTGTTATTAGAAGTAATTATTGTTATAAGAATGTATGCAAAAAACAAAGTTATATTATGTTTGTTAGATAATCAAAGTTCTTTTCCTAAAGATAATTATCATCAAGATGACCATGATTTGTTGAAAATAATGAAATAGTGAACTATTATGGAATTGTTATATAACCTTTTTTTTTGCTACATAAGAACCTTATCATGGCAAGTTCCATACTAATTATATATTTTTTAAATGTTAAATTATCCCCCCAAAAAATCAAAGAACATAATTTTGTGAAGGAAATTAAATTATCATATAACATATTATGAAAAAAAAAATTGAAATGAAAATTTCAAAATAAAATAAATATTTCACACCAAAATGTTGAATTTGCCATGATATTACACATTGAATTGAACTCTAAATGAAAACTTAATTCATTCAAAATAATTAAGAAAATAAATTCAAACCACCAAATCCGACAATATCTCATTGGTTTGGAAAAAAAATCCAAACCTACATGAAAGTTGATTATATTGAACATTGAAAAGATTAGTCCTTTTGTACCATTTTCATTAGTCTGGTACAATTTTCCCAAACCTACCAAACCTTCCTATTTCACATTTAATTGTTAAATCACTAAAGAAAAATCATTTAGACCACCAAATCTAGTCATTTCATTCAACCAATAACATTTTTTATTCACACATACACACAAGCCTATTCAACACCCTCTATATATTATTATAATAATTATTATAACAATGTATATATTTAAAATATCATTTAGGTTTCAACTAATAGAAAAACAACAATTGGTTCATCAAGTGATAACTTTGGCTAGTGTTCAAACCAATTTTGGCTAGTTTTTAACTTTTAAAGAACTTGCAATCATCATTTTATTTTATTTTCAATTTGACCAACCTTCAAATAAAGGTTTGAAGTTTTTTGAAAATGTGTTGGAACCTCTATGCATGGTTTTTAGTTAATTTTCATAAATAGGGAAATTCTTGGGTATATAATTTTATTTATTTAAATTCAAAGTGTTTACTTATAATTAAGGTTTACGATTATTAATTAAAATGACTAAATTTATTTTTAAATAATTATTGATTTCATTGAAAAAATGTAAACATGTGATGTTATATTATTGTTGTTTTACATTATAAACTATAAAAGATCATAATTGAATTATGTCACAACATTAGTTTTGGGTTTGTAAGCAAAATTAAGACACAAAGTAGAATGTTAGTTAAGAAAATGATGTAGAACTCACATACATTCTCGCAAGTGTGGAAGAGTGGAAAGGAGGTGAATTTTGAACACTTTCAAATGGGAATCATTTTGGGAGTTGAAGTTTCAAAATGTTTCGAATCATTGAAGTAAAAATGTAATAATAAATAATCTTCAAATTGAACCCAAATATATCATTGGACATGTTTTTTAATCTAAATATAAAAAATGAATGTGCATTTTTCATTCAATGTTATGAGTTAGACATAATATAGCAAAAAAAAGGTTGAAAATCAAATTGATAGTTTGATTCCTAAGCATTAAAACCCATTTGGAAGAAAGGTCAAATGACCTTTGATTAAAATGTGCACCATGTCATTGGAAATATCTTGTCAAAAATACAACTTCGCAAATTTAAGCTGCTCAATCAAAACTCACATAAAGGAATTATGAACCCACAAAGTCACAAGATTTATAATTTGGAAATTTTGAATATTATAACCATTTTGATGTAGCCTCTATATCACCAATCACAAAATATACACAACACCAAAATCCTCAATCCATGATTAGGTTGTTAATTGTTTAGGACATCCATGAATACATGACTATGTAATCAATAGGACAAGTCATATTTAAAATGTCTTTTGCAACTATAGTCATGAATGACAATGTCTTTTTTGACAATGACTTTTGTGACTACAATAAAAAAAAACATAAAAAAATAAAATGTTCCTAGGCTTTTAGTTTAAGTTCAGCAAGCCTAAGGTCTATTCCATTAAAAACCTAGCTTACATGCTGAAAATGTAGGCAAGTTAGCCTAGCTAAGAATGTAGGTTAACCTATTTGGCAACCTAGGTTAGAATAGGTATTTAAGCTAAACTAGCAACCTAGCCTAGTTACCCTTATAGGACTTGAAATTGTGGGGATTTGATATGTATTTAAGGTAATATATATCTAAAGTAGGTATTTAAAATAGGTACTTAGCTAGTATGTACTTTAGATATGTACTAATAGGACCTACCTTTAATATCTTATAGTCATAAAAATAATTAAAGGTATATGACTAAGGACATATAATTGCAGAACTAAATTAGGATAGATCATAATACCTATACCATTTTGGCAACAAACTATTGAAAATGTAATTAAATTTGAAATCTTAACTTTGACACTTGGTTTTTTAATTCTGAAAATTTTGGCAAATAATGGTTATAACAAATAATAAATAGGGTCTTGTCACTATTATGGAATAGTTTAGTGTGTTTAAACTGTCTCAATTTTTAAGTCGTTGTCATGGGAAGTTTGCTGTTCAAAACTTAACAGTTTAATTTTTTATTTTATTAAAATTTTAGCACAAATGATAAATGAAATTTCAAAAGTTCAACAAAACAAAAAATAATTTAATTTGTGCCAAAATGGTAAAAGTACTATGGTAGTTGCAAAATGTTCTATTCATGAAAAACATGTTTTGGTGTTGTGATATTATAGGGAAGAAGGTGGTGGCCACTTCATCCTAAGTTTGGGTTGTGTAAATGTAATAACTGTAAAGCAAATTTGTGATTCAAAATTAGTTCCATTTGCACTAACCACTTACATTATTTAACTTTGCAAATGACTTGTTCATGAGGTGCTTGTGATTGTCACATCATCCTATTCCCATTTTGAATCTCTTACACAAACCCTTCTTTTCTAATGCAATGAACTAAAGAATGTACTCACATATGTTCATTTTTTAATTTATTTTTTTATTGTTGCCATTTCAAAGTTTACCCCCAATACCTTAGGATGAACTTATAAATGCATCAAATTTAAACATGTGACATTTTGACACATCCTTATATCATATCATGATATATTAAATATCATACAATCAAAAAAAACTTAAAGCTTAATATATTGTACAATAATGACTTGAAAAACACAAGAAAAAAATATAAGCAATAATGAAAAATATACACAATCCAACCCTAATTAAAATCACTTCATGTTCTTCAAATTGGTTTTCTCATCAATAAAATTTACATTGACCACACCCAACTTTATGTTTTCTATTATTTCTTTATTTTTTACCAAGCCAATTTATTTTTAAATTCATCATAACCTTATTCTAATAGTCATTTTCCCTATTCATTTTCTTGTGCTCCTCAATTAAAGTAACCTCAAATGACTACAAATCTTACATGTTTTGAGGTTTACTTCCATCACATCCAAGTCAAATCATGATGTTATAAGACATATAAAAAATGTCACAAAACATTTTTTAAAATTAATTTTAAATGCTGAAATTTAATAATAATAATCATAGTTTTTGGGATTTAAAAAAGTCCACAACATAATAAATGAAAATCACATTCCATTCATTTAATGGATCTTTAGTTTTTTAAACATAATTCATCCAATATCCCAAAGTTTCAAACACATAAGATTAACACATTGTAAAATAAAAGTCCATATCCATGAGTTTTGCAGGTGTGACAGAAAGTGTGGGCAAAATTCAAAAGTCCATTACTTATTGGTTATCCATGATTTTGATTTGATTTTTTTCATTTTGGGAAGGCTGATTATGATAGCTTTAGATAAGTGAGTTGATTTTTAAAATTATTTCAATGAATTTTATTTTATTTATTTCCTTGTATTTAAGGAATACAAAAAAAATTGCCATTGTGATGTCCATATAAGGTCAATGTAGTGTGTAAACACCCATTACCCCAATGCCTTCTACATAATTTATAACAAGCGATTATGTGATAGAATTTGCATTTGCAAATTCCATACCAAAATTGATTTGTACTGATTCCAAGACAAAACGTTTAAAACTTATTTAAGTTGATTTTAGGGGGGAATATTTTATCTAGTATTTTAAACCAAAATTTTTCATTGTTGATTCCAAGTTGGAATTTGTTGTCAAACAAAAATTTCCAATTGTTTAGTTGGAAAGGTGTCTTTCGATGGAATTTCAACTTTTTGATTAGTCTCTATAAAAAGCCAATGGACTGAGAATTATTATCAATTTGGTAGTTTCATATTCCAGTTTTTTTATGCTAGTAACTAGATTTTTTTGGTTGATTGTAAATTTTGGTGTAGTTTAATTTTTAGCAAAACCATCTTTAAAATCTTTTTATGGGTATTCCTTGTGTTTTGAATCCTCCTTGTGCTCACCTCCCCCTTCAATGGTAGCTTCCAATCTTTAGGGAACTTTTCCTAATTTTCGGTAGGGTTTGAGCTTGTTGATGTTCTCCAAAATGGGATTTGGTTCAAACTTGTCAACTTCAACAAGTAATATAATATAACTAGGGAGACAATACTATGATTTATATGGACCAAACCACTATTTTTTGAACTTTCCTGTACGCATATGCATATTAAAATAGGCCAAAAAAAAATCCCACTAATGAAAAAAAAACAAAATTCTCAACTTTGGAAGTTAAAAATTAGGACACATTATTTGAAAAGTAACATTTAAACTACATGAACATATGTAGTTCAATATGAATTTTTTTTTAAAAGCTTAAGAAGTTGTGTTTACTTTTTTCTCGACCTACTTTCACTCACTTTTCCTCATTTGTTGATGTGGTCCCATTTTGCACAAAGTAGGTCCATGAAGTATAATCATGGCCTTTCATTTTTTAAATTCATTTTTCTAGCTCCCTCAAAGAATGTTTAAAGCATGTTTCCCAATGTTACGAACACAAAATGCATTTGTAATTCATATTGAAAAGTAGGTTCTTAGCACTCTAGACCTACATAAGGGAAAACTTACTTTTGAAGGGCTTAACATTGTCATAATTCAAATATTTAATTTTCAAAAAATGTGTATCTATATGCTTAATCACTCAAACATTAATAACACATCATTTGAATAGTTTCATTTTGAAAAAGTACCCGATATAAACTTGCAATAAATAAATAAAAATAATTCAAATAATAATATAAATCAAGGATGACCATATATGGTTTATTTAACATCGTTAAATTTATAACATTGGTAAAAGGCCTAAAATTCAAAATTTTAAAACTTATTTTCCACCTATTTTTAATTTTTGAAGATGGATCACCAATTGGCCTACTTTTGAATGCATGTGCCCATGTTTATTCTTTTATAACCTTTGGAAATCAAAGAATTGTGTCCCCCATAGAGAAAGTTTTAATTTTGTGGTTTTGTTGAGGCCATAATGTCATGTTCCATTGTTTTATACATGCTCGATTTGCTGCTTTTTGGTAGGTTTCATCCAAGGGTTCCAATTTTGCCATGCAATTTATCAGAATATGGGTAGGAAATTTTTTTATAGTAAAAATGTGGATTAATTTTGGGCAACAAATATTTTGTTAGCATCAAAGGGTAAAGGCCATAAACTAGCTAAACAATGTGTGTCTAGTGGTTACTTTGAATGTTGTGTGGTAATCATATAGAACCATGTGTAGGTGTTCATCTTAATTGGTGCAGTTTTCATTACCAGTTTGGTGAACAACGAACTAATGACTTTGTTGGTGGATTATACCTATACATTACCTTGTAAGTAATAAGTGGCTAAAGTCAAATGTCGTAACAAAAAATGGTTTATATGAATCTTAGTGGCATTGTTGATAATGTGAGTGCCCTAATCATTTACTAAAGTAAAAAGATAGCCAAACCTTGTGAGAATGAATTCAGAGATGAATTTTGTTATCATGACCATTGTATTGGTGTGTAACATCTTTACTTCCACCCACTTAGTGGCATAGTTGGTTGTTACCAAAATGTATTTGTGTTTGGTATACCTACCTATGGGTTTGATTAGGGTGACAAAATCCAATCCCCACTTCATGAAGGGTTTTGTTAGTAATGAAGTTACCAATTTTGTTATGTTCCTCTATATTAAGTTCCCCTAACACTGACAATTGTCACAAGCTTGGCAATATTGGAGGGCATTTTTATGTATTGTGGGCCACCAATATTTTGCGTCCATGATTTTCCAAATTGTGATTTCGGATGAAAAATGCCCACCACTGACTCCATCATGTAATTTCCTATAGCACTATGGGTATTTTTGAATCTTCAAGGCAATGCTTTAAAACTTGGTCTTGACCTTGATGGTATAATTTTCCCTGGACCAAATAAAAGCTTAAAACTCTCAATGTTAGTTTTTTTTTTTTTTTGGATGTAATGAATTGGAAATTTTCTAGTAGTGAGTTACTCAAAAATTTCCTATAGCCACATTGGTTGTAAGAGGAAAAGGGTAATGTCCATTGTTTGGTTTGGTACTCCACTTTCTTTTATGAGATTGAACATTCGGGATAATGCATCCACCACGTAGTGGGACCTCCCTAGTTTATAAATAATTGAAAAATCGTACCCTAAGAAGAGAAGTAGTCACCTTGCTATTCTCCCTAAAAATTGGGGTTTTTGGACCAAGTATAACAATGCCATATGGTCCACATAGCAAAAAAAATTGTTACCCAGCAAATAGTGACAAAATTTATGGAGAGCATACACCATTGCGAGTGCCTCCCTTTTAGTTGTTCTATAATTTTGTTTAATGTTATTGACTAACTATGATGCATAAGCAATCAATTAGTTGCATTTTCTAGTAAGGTTCTATGCCAACATATCCTTGATTACCAAATTGAAAACATATTTGTGAATTTGAAACTCAATGTCCCTTTGGGGTGAAATCAAGATCTATGCATCCATGTAACGTTGCTTGATTTTTTCCCAAGCTTGTTGGCACTCTATCGTCCATTCAAAAGCTTTTGTCTTTCATAATAGCTTGGTAATGGGAGCCATAATGAAAGCAAAATCCTTGATGAAACATTGGTAGTAATGGGCCATGCCATTGAAAACTTGAATGTCCTTGGGTGTTTTTAGTGTAGGCATGTGAACAATAGCTGAATTTTTTTTGGATCCGGTAGCTTGCCTTTTTTAGATACCACGTATCCCAAGAAAATGCCCGAATGCATGAAGAACATGCACTTTTTACAGTTCAAGTTTCTGTTGAATTCTTTACATTTATCAAAACATAATCGTAGCTTTGGTAAATGGGTGTCCAAATTGTTGAACACGTTGAAGTCATCTAGGAATAATTTCATGAATATTCCAAAATAATCTTTAAAAGTTGTATTCATTGCTTGTTAATAAGTTGGTGGAACATTCTTGAGCCCAAAGGGCATGACCACCCAAATGAAGGCTCCGAAATCAATGATGAATGTAGTCTTGTACCTATCTTTGAGGGTAATCATGATTTGGTGATAACCAAAAAATCCATCCAAAAATGAATAGACCTCATGACCCACCATTTTGTCCAAAACCTCTTCAATAAAAAGTAAAGGATATGGATTTTTTTTGGTTGTAGCATTGAATCATCGAAAATCCATGCAGATTTTGAACTTGTTCTTTTTTAATATAATGACAATTGGTGATAGCAAATTAGCTTCCTCCATTGGGGTAATGAAACTTGCACTTAAAAGCTTGTTTGTTTAAATCCTACTTGATCACGATAGCATAATTTGGGTTCATTCGATACCTTGCTTGATAAGCATGTGTAATAGTGGTGTCCAACTCAATGCAATGTTGAGTAATTCATGGTGGAATTCCCTTTAAGTTAGTATAATTCCATGCGAAAATGTCCTTGTACTCCCATATCAATGTTTTGGTATATTGGTGGTGACTAGTTCATCCAATGCCACATTCAACTTAACCATATGAGGATTTTCAGTAGTCCTTAAATCAGTAGTAATTTTTAGTAGTCATTGTGATCCTCAAGTAATGTTTAGTGTGCAATGTCCAACTTTTGGACTTTGATGCATGAAGGCGTAATATCTATCAAAATCCATATAGGCTCAGAGTGTGAAAAGTTGAATGTAAGGTTCTCCATATCGGCTTTTGCATCGAAAATTCTAACACTGAGAATTTCTAGTTTCGATGATGTGATGGTCCCAAGTGTAAACAAATTTGGTTCTACTACAAAGAATATTTCTTTTTCTTCGTCTATGATTCCTTCCATTAGATCGTAACACTTCAAGACCTCGAGATGTTTGGTATTGATATCCAAATGTTTAGTTACAATGATGGTTTGCACTGCACCATTTTCTTCAATTGTGATTAGGTTGTTTCCCCAATCATGAGTAACACGTGCATTACGCAACCATGTTCGGCCTAACAACATGGAATAATTGGAATCCAAATCATCATTTTTCATTATTATGAATATCACAATGTAATGATCCTATGAATGTGTATTTTGAGGTCCTTAATGAGTCCAACTGGTTTAATGATGGTTTGATCCACCATCTAGAATGTATATGGTGCAAGTTTAGGACTAGGAAGCTTGGATTATTTCTATAGTTCTTTCGTTATGATGTTCATGCTAGATCCTCCATCCAATAGGATGTCCTCAACTATGTTCTTGCCCACCTGAACTTGTATCACAACCATGTGAAGATCAATTGCCATCAAGGCAATAATTGGATTAAGTTCTAACACGACAATAATTCTTCTTTTAGGGGCAAGCTTGACAGTAACATATTGTTTCAAATCTAGAGCGATTTTGAAGAGCTGGCCCAAAGTTGTTAGGTGATATCTTCCAAAATTGAAAAAAATCAATTGTTTTGATATGTAGTAAATTTGGTAGCATCATCATTTCTAGTAGAATTGGTGAAACTGATAACATCGATAAATCTAATATAACCAATTAAACTTATCAGTCCAGTAGAACTTGAAGGTCTTATAGATTTAATAAATCTGGAAAATTATTCTTGGTATCAAAATCAAAATTCTTTTTGAGGTTAGATTTAATTAGAGTTTGTATAAATTTGGCTCCATGCAACTCATTTTGTTGTAGGTCTTTAATAACTTCTTCAAATGAACATTGAAGCTTTTCCTCTTCTTACCAATCCCCAAGCGTTGTTTTTAAACGATTCTTTTTATTTGAATACCAAATTTTTGGGTATTTGATTATAGGTGGTAACTACCAAAACCATGTTGACAAAACATTGTCCTGTTTGGGTGTAACCATCCCAGCCTTTTCCCTAAACATGGCTTGAGTTGCATCCTTATGAGGGTAGTCATAAATTTTATGTTCAACAAAATTACAGATGAAATAGCAATAAATGATGGAACCACATTTGTTCACTTTTCCACAACTTCCTTTGTTATCAGATTTATTTGTTGTACTACCACCATTTGTGTTAAAATTCCATTCATTGCTACCTCTTTTTTTGTTTTTAAATTTGTTGTTCGGGTTGTTTGAATTCCAATGGCAACACTCCTTGGAATATTTTAATTTATTGCATTGACCATATGTCACATTTGTTTAACTTCTATTACTAGCTTTCTCATGTTTGGTTGGTGTTCCAACAATTTTTGGTATTCATTAGCATCACCCATACTTCATTCATAAGTGATTATAATTTCCTTGTGTTCAAACAAGGTGTCCTTCTTCATCCCCGTTATAGTTATTCAAAGATATGGTTATAATCCAATTTGAAAAAAAATGGTCAACAAATTATCAATTGCTAAAGGTAGTTAGTTAGATTCAATATACATTTATAATATACACTACACCAAAATACATCCTAATTCACTATGGGCTTCACTAGATTTTGAGTGAATTTGGACATTTTTATCATGGTGAAATTGGTCAACCCCTTAGTGAATGGGGACTAATTGTTACGGACAATGAATTGTTTCACTAGTACTTAATGAAATAAGGTTATTCTCAAGTGAAATACAAATTTATCAAGCCATTCATTTGCTACTTAATTAACTAGGCAACATGGAAATCAATTAAATTTAAATTATTTAATATATAATAATATTGATAATTTCATGATTTTTTTAAACCTATGAATTATTGACACGTGTCACTACTTAAACTAAGTTAAAATACTAACCTAAATACATAGGCCACGTAATCAACCTAGGCACCTACTATATGGAACTAAATAGAAGAATATTTGGTCAACTTACCATTGTCAACCACACACACATCACTTGTGAAGTTTGAATGGAGATAAACAACCCTACCATCAAGTTGCCCCACTTGTTGTGATAATATGTTACATTGCATTCTATTTATCAAATATTTCATTTAAAAAATTACAAAAACATAAAATTTGAAAATTCATATCTTATTGAGATTTTGTTCAAATGAAATGATTCTAATTTACTTTTTTTTAAAAATTCAATAATGTACATAATTACATTTATTTCCATTTGAAAATGTAAAATCATGTGAACAATTTTTTTTTCCGAATATCACTATTTAATAACATTTCAATGACCATTCTTTTGAAAAAGAAAATGTTTAATAAATGGATAAGGTTTTTGATAATATAATAATACTACCCATGTTAGGCTATTTTCAACTATTATAAGGTTACTTTACATTAATTTAAATTATTTCACCCTATATTATTTATGACTATTTATGGTTATTCTTAATTATTTTTGGTTATTTTTGGTTATTTCACCTTAAATTACTTTTGGTTATTCTAAATTACTTTTGGCTATTTTAACTTATCTCACCTTATGTTATTATTAATAATTTTAGGTTATTATAAGTTATTTCACCTTAAGTTACTTTTGTCTATTGTAAATTATTTCACCATATATTATTTTTGGCAATTTTAAACAATTTTAAGATATGATTACTGGTGGCTATTATATTCGTGGCTATTGGTTATTCTTCTATTGGGGTTATTGATGGCTATTAATAGTTATTCTATTAATGGTTATTGGTAATTATTTTATTGTTGACTATTAATGGCTATTTTGTTGGTGGTTATTAATGACTATTTTATTGGTGGTTATTAATGATTATTTTATTGGTGGTTATTAATGACTATTTTATTAATGGTTATTGGTAGTTATTTTATTGTTGACTATTAATGTATTGGTGGTTATTCTATTAATGGTCATTGATAGCTATTTTATTAATGGTTATTAGTAATTATTTTATTGGTGAATATTAGTGGTTATTATAGGCTAAATTACCATAAGTTATTAATGGATATTCATGGTTATTTTATTAATGGCTATTGGTGGATATTAGTGGTTATTAATGGTTATTTTATTAATGACTGTTGGTGGATATTTTATTGGTGGATATTGGTGGTTATTAATGGCTATTATATTAGTGGTTATTGATGGTTATTCTATTAATGACTATTGGTGGATATTTTATTGGTGGATATTGGTGATTATTATATTAATGGCTATTGGTGGTTATTAATGGTTATTATATTATTGGCTATTTGTGTCTATTCTATTAATGGCTATTGATGGTTATTTTATTAATGGTTGTTGGTGGCTATTTGTGGTTATTAATGGTTATTATATTAGTGGATATTGGTGTTTATTCTATACTAATGGCTATTAGTGGCTATTATATTATAAGCCATTGGTGGTTATTTTATTGATAATTATTTATGGTTATTCTATTGGTGGCCATTATTGACTATTTTAGGTTACTTTACTTTAGGTCATTATATTTAAGTTTAAATTATTTTAAATTATTATACTTAGGATAAAATAATTTATATTAACATAAAGTATAATGACCTTGAATAACTTAAAGTATAATTTGAAATAACATATTTTAACTTAAAATAACCTAAGGTATAGCCTAAGGTTAGTTAAATACCTTAAGGTAAAATAATGTATAATAGTTTAGGCTATAATAATTTGTAATAACTTATAATAACGTAGGGTATAAGTTAAAATAATTAAAGTATTTAAAAATAATATAGGGTATATCATAAAGTAACATATATAGGGTATTTAAAACAACATTAAAATAAATTTATTTACTATAGTAAATTATAATAGTGAATTATGTCAATTAGTAATGAAACATGATGTTTATATAATGATATTATAGTGAAATAACTTAAACCAGGGTGAAATCATTAAAATGCAATGAACTTATTTCACTTTTAAGATCCCACAATGATTAAGGTTAATGAATTGCACCCCACTTTTGTAGTAGTGATATTTCCACCTTATTGTCTTCACTTTGCTTTATCATTTGTAATCCCACGTACACTTGTTCATCTATTTGTACTTTTCGGTAACACTTACAGAACGTAACCTTTAGCTCTTCAAATCTACAAACTAGATGGACTTTCATAAAAAAAATTCCACATTCAGATTTGGCATTATTAAGTGTAAAACAAAACAAATTGACAATATCAACATCGTTTTTTTTTCTATTAGCTTGAATGGCCTTGCAAAAAACTTGTACATGAACATCAAGATCTATTCCTACAATGTAGATTGGGGTAAGGTAAGGATTTCCTACTTGGTGGAAAATTTGGTGTTATAAGGGGTTGGATAAGATACCATGAAAGGTACCACAGATTCTAAGTAGGTACTATCCATGCCCTTGCTCGTCTTGTAACATATGGTTTTGGATTTTGGTTTTTTGGGGGTTCATTACTACTACCTTTTAAAGGGCTATTATTGCCACCTTTTGGAGGATTGCTACCACCATCTCTAGGACCACCCACTCCTGGAGGCCCATTACCACCATTGTCAAAAGGTCCATCACCAACATTGTTGATCAATACAGCTTGTTGACCAATAAACATTCTACCAACATCTTTAATTAGGGATGGTCTTCCCTTCCGTTCATGGTACAATTTTCTGCTAGGAAAAATTTGTGGCATCTTAAGATTATGTTTTCTTTTAGAATAGTCCTCATCCTCATTTGAACACTCCCTATGATTTGTTATAATCCTAGCTTACGCAATTCCTGAAATTAATTTTGGTGGTGTTGTGGGGTCAGTTAAGGGATTGGACATAGGAGGTCATATTGTAAGAACATTCCCCATAACCAGAACCAAAATATGTTGTATAATGTCCAACATGAAGATACATTGAATTTGGAAAACCTATTGGATTTTTATCCATTACATTTTTGGTAGTGGAATAAAAACAAGTGGAATAATTGGTTTTCTACAAACTACATTTGGTAGTGTTGAACGATAAACTAGATTCTAAACATTTGGAACCAAACTTTGAATAGGTAATGCTACTACATAAGGTCTATGATCCTTATCCAATAGCATTCAATATTGTTTGTGTAAGCAATATTCAACTAAATCGATAAGGAAATTATTTGTCTACATTACAACAAAAGGTGTCCATGTATGCCAAGTGATTTCATTACACTTTGAGTGAATTCATTGGTCCTAATAAATGAGGACTAGTTGGAAAATAATGAATCGGGACTAATGAATTACACCCACATTTTGTAGTAGTGCTAGTGACCCAAATTTTGACAAAAAATACAAGTTGGAAACACATGAAAAGAAGCATAAATGTTAAAAACAAAAGGTTATCAAAATTTCTTGATGGAATTTTTCTTCATAAAAAATGTTCATCTTCGAGGATTTCACATTTCATACTTCATCAAAAGCTTCCTTCCCTTAAAACCAACGCAATTCATTAATTCACCTCTAAAGCTAATCAATTTTGATCTTTTTTACATGTGGACTTGTCACAACGCTTTCATGGTACCAAAAAGCTTTATTTTCAATAGGGTCCCAAATAAATTCCTATGGAATTTTCAGTTTGGTTTTGATGCATCACAATTTCAACAAATGATTTTGGTAGGTCATATAGTTTTTGATTCAATAGTTTCAGTCACGTTCTCCAATTTGTTTTGCTCCCCACTATGAAAGGTCACAGTCCCTTTTAGGTTGATCTTTGGTTATTTTAGTCACTCTGGGTTACTTACATGACTTATGTCAACACTTTCTTGCAAAACATGTTCCATTCTTTTCTTCATACTTATTGTCAACACTGTTGGCATATTATTGTAAATCATTACAAAAAGTTGTAATATATAGGTTTTTTTTTTGTCAAACAACAACAATAATTAATCTACGGTTTGTTTTGGTAGAGTCAAATATCTTTAACCAATATTTGTCCAAATAGGAACGACAATGAACCATAAATTATAAATTAAATATTCATGGTATGGTCACCAAATGTTGAAGCCACTTGGTGAACTATTGAATTTTTAAAAGAATAAAGTAAAAGAATAGAAGTTAAAATCTTTTTACTCTCTTTAGGTAAGCAAAAAATTTCAACACAAAGGGGATTATCAAATCGTAATAAGACAACCTCATAAACTTTTTGCAAAAACTAACTTGAAATAAAAATACAAGGAAGGAGATTTGCGTACCAAAAAGTCAAAACATTCAAAACATATGGAAAAGAACTACACATAAAACTTCTATGTACAACAATAGGGTAGGAAAAATAATTCTACTCCATAAAATATTATCTTGTATAGTTCACAAAAGGACAAAACCTTGAGTACCTCTAAAAAAGAAAATCAAAAGTGGTGGAACAAGCAGTTAGCCTAATCCTCCTTGAAAAAATCTAAATATACACAATTTAAAATCAATAGTAAAAATTAATTTTAGTAAAAAGGTTTTCGGTAGAGGAAATTTGGTAAGGAAAGTTTTGTTTCGATAAAATTTCAATAAAATACCGGTTTCGATAAAATTTACCTTCCAGAATGTGGTAACATAAGCCCATTTTTTTTCCAAGAAAAACCACATGGGTTTTTTGCAACTTCTTTTTTATTATTGCCATGTTGCAAAAATTTGCCCAAAAAAAAAACACCAATGTGTGTGTGTGTGTGTGTGTAAAATGTTATGTGATAAGTTGTAGATTTAGTGACACAATGTGTGAATGATTGATAATTTGAAATTATATATATATGAACCCAACAACCATTTAAAACATTGTGCATGTGATTCATGTTCTATTAATTTGATTTGTTATTGAAGAAAAATAATCAAATGTTTGAAATGATTTTATTTCTTTAGTAAACAAAGGTAGGAATTTACAGACCTAACCTATAATAGTGTAAGGATCTATCGCAAAAGAAATTTGTAATATCATTTGACAAACCATAAATTTAAAATCCTTGCTGGACATGCAAATTAAATCTTCAACCTTGACCTTAAACCTAAATGTTTTTTAATCAAAGGCTTTGATCAAAGATAATTCTTGAAATATGCAAGCTAAAAATTACCCTATCAACATCACATATGTGTAAGCATCACTATTTCAATATGAAGAAATATAGCACAATGCATTAAGATATCACAAAAAGTTGGCAAAGTTCTTTGGAAATGCAAAAGTTAAAAAATAAAAATTACCTAACTAAAATTCACATGTATGTTTGATTCTTCGCCATTAATGTATGATATGATGTGAACACAACCAGTTGTTGCCTTTGCAAAAACATGATACATGATACATGAATTATCTTGATAGCCAAATCATGCACATTTACACTTGCATCCAAAATATGTTCAAGATTATTTTCAAAGTTTTACAATCACCAATTGTAAAATAAATTTCATGTATAAGACCAAAACATTACAAAGAAAAGATGTAAGACAAGATATAAAATGACGTTTGATAAGTAGCCTTAACATGTGATCACTTACAAGAATGGTGTTAAAAAATGAAAATAACAACAATGCACTTTTGAAGATAAAATTTATTTTATTTTTAGTACCCATTTGGAAATGGATTAAATTGAAACACAAACTTGTTTTCCTTTCAAACACATACTTGTTTTTGCAATTGCCACATTACGAAATGAACTTTCAACTATCGTTTTTTATCAATTGTACACTATCACTTAACAATGTCCAAGATAAATCATAAAATTTGGATAAATTTGAAATGAATATAGTCAATAAATATAATAACCAAAAAAAATAGTAATGCTCAAATGCATTGTTTAAGAGTTAGTATAATAAATTGTTGCAATCTATCACATTACTTTTAAGGATTGTTTTAAGCGTCACCTAATTAAATGTATGAGACTCATGTGATTGTGTTCACACATTAATGTCTTTTTCATTTTAATTATAGACTAAAAAAAATTCAAATGACATTTATAGGTCAAGTGTGTTGTTGTCATTAGCGTACCACACCACTCACACCAACATGTATATTTTATCCATATATTCCATTTCGGCTTATCATGCAAAAGGAATGGAATCATAATTTGTATACAATTAAAAAGGTGCAAGCTTACTTGGCACCCAATTATATATATGTATATAAATATAATGTGTGGTCCCATTTAAAAATAAAAATAAAACCTATCCGATGGTTATTTAAAAAGAAACAATGGTAACTAACCAACATTGGTATGTACCACCAATTTCACCAAAGAGGAAGTTGATTCACAACTCATGTTGGGTGAATATCTATTTTCAAAGATACCAATTGGTAATGGTATTGAAACTTTAAAAATAAAATCATACCAACTTAGTACCATAACACCTTAATTGGTTTGACACTTATTTTAATTTTCAAAATTAATGTTGGCAATTAAAATGGTAACTTATGAAATTTTTAACTTGACATAATGGTGATTTTAAAAAAATAATTCAACTCATTGCACTTAATATCCATGAAAAAATCTCATTAAAAAAAGAAGAATTGCACAATATCCTCTCCTCATTAAAGTTTTTGTTGCACAAGTAGTATGGATTTCACTTTATTCAATGGGCATAGGTAGGTAAACAAGCAACTAGTTAATCACCCACTTATTAGATATAGAATAAGGAAAAAAATAATACAATAGACTTCAAATACAACCTTGTACACAACTATCTCAAAATCTCAAAGTTACATGCAAATCATTTCCTTAAAATTTGATGTTTTGAGAAAGTAATTTCTTAAAAAAATGGCTTTTCACAAAAAATATAATTATTCCAAACTTGAAAACATACTAAAATATTAATATCAATCTTGTTTAAAAGTTTCATACTAGTGTACTAAAGACTAAGTCTAATTATTCGCTAACATGAAAAAAATATGTACATCATATTGAGATTTATATTGCTCTAATATGAAGTTGGTCTCAAGTCTTTATGAAAAATAAAATTCATACCAACAATTAACAGAACCTATTTTTCATATATATTTTTGAATATATTTTGTATGCAATTTTTATTTTAGATCCTTACCAAATATATCAAAATTTTGAATCTTAGACCTATATATATGAGTTCTGTCAACATACTTGCCCAATATTGGTCACAATTGCTTAGTGTAAAGTTCCCACTTTATGTGGCTTTAGTTTTATTATATGAAGGCATTTGATTTCCACAATATCAATTGCTAGGGCATTATGTGAATATGTAATGCATTCTTGTGATTTTTTTCCTTTTGTCAAATATATTAAAAAACACAAAAAAATATTGAAAATGAAGTTGACATGTGTACAAAAAGCCATAAGTTAAACCATCAGCTTAACATTAGGCTCCTAGTTTGACATGAAAACAAATGCTAGAAATATAACATAATTAACCTAGTTTCTTTAGTAGTGGAAGTCCCCTTGTGTGGAATGTTCCTTAATTTTCAACCTTGTGGGTTACCACCCTCAATTCCAAGGCTTCAATTAAGGAACACTCTTCATTTGGGTCTTTCTTTTATACATAAATTTGACCTTGGTATCATGTAATTATGAATTAATTATGTAACTCTTGCAAATGTTGAAAATCATGTAAAGGAGAACAAGAGTATAGAAATTAGATTGAACATTTTTCTCAATTTCATTGTTATATTCTTACTATTTTTCAAGCTTCAAGGTTGACATACTAGACATGATTTTGGAATCATGTTCTATACGAGATCTTGATGAGACATTTGTGGGCATTTAAAAAAACAATTTGTGCTTTGAATCGTATCTTATCACCACTTTGATTTGGATTCAAATTTTCAACACATGATGCCATTATCTCAACAACAATTAAAAAAAAGAAGTTTGTTGGGGTAGCAAAAGAAGGGGATTACAAATTCACATATAACATTCATGTATCACAAAATTATCACAAGTCAATTAATGCTTATTGTTCACAAATGCAATTTATTTTTGTAGCATGCTATCTCCTACCATGTGATAATTGTGTTGATGTTTATTGTTCACAAATGCAATTCATTCTTGTAACATGTAACCTCTTACCATGTGACAATTGTGTTGATGCTTATTGTTCACAAATGTGATTCATTCTTGTGACATGTAACCTTTTTCCATCTATTGCATCAACAATATGACACACCATCACTAAACTTCATTTCTTACACAACTAGAATATCATGGTAAAAATACAAAATGCTTTCAAAATCAATTATTAAGGAAACAATTATTAGATCAAATATTTTTTTCATAGGCCCATATTACTATTCAACCTTTGTTTATAAAAATAATTTTCAATTTTTTCACTTACATGGAAAATCCATGGCTCAAATCATATTCAAAAATTGTTTCAATTTTCTTTTATCCCACTTGAGAAATTTATGCATTGTTGACCTTCACAAGAATTTTTGCATTTTAAACAATTTACATACAAGTAAACACCCTTCCCATCAACTATTATTGCATTAACTTGGAAATGGCTTCATCTCTCTTCAATCACCAATTATTACTCTTATGGTGGATTATGGAAAGCATTTTCCATTAATGCATGCATTGATCTTTGATTTTCTTTGAGAAATTTTTGTTTTATTCCTCAAAATTTGTTAGTATGAATAACACAAAATGATCTAAGTTATCAACCATGTTTTTTTTCTAGTCCAAGACTTCTCCAAATTGAATAGTATGTTTCACAACTCTTTCCACTTAGGTGATAGAATTACCATACTTCTCAAATTATTTGCAACAATTTAATTCCCACTTTGCTTCCATTGCAACTTAAATGATTAGTTGATGATTATAGATTCCAATAAACAAATTCTCTCAATTCTACACAGATTACCCAAATTTTTTTTTGTGAGAAATTCCTTTATGTATCTTATTTGTTAATCAATATCCTTGCCTTTTATGCCAAATTCTTTGTTGACATAAATTATTGCTTTTATTGCTCCATTGGCAATATGTAAGCAAAAGGGAAGTTTTGGGTGGTGAACAATTTAGACTCATAGAGGAAACATTGCTTTCTTTGTAATATATTTTGTAGTTCCCCATAAAATGCCTTGAATGAAGTTTGTTGAAATTGTTTTGTTTTGTGGAGTTTTTAAAAATTATTTTTTAAATTTGGCATTTCATTTTTGAAATTCTAAGATGAGATAGTGTGAGTGTATGTTCATTCATTGGCTCTTCTAATTTTAAAGGGAGAGATTACAAAATAATACATGGTTTTCATTTCGTCACACATTTTACAAGTGCGAACCATGAATTCCTTTCATCGGAACATCATGAAACATTTCATATTTTAGGTGGTGCTATTTTGAACTTGTCAAGATGGGCAAGCCATTAGAATATGACCCACATATTAAAATTTGTTGGTTTTGGTTTTTTAGTGAAAGCATTGCTTATTTCTTTTCTTGTTTGTGTTTCAATTTTGGAAGTTCTTCAATGGGATTGTGTGGTTTTTTGTTTATTTATTAGGTACTTTTATAAGGGAGAGACTATGGAATGACAATAAAGTTATTTGTAAATTTGACAAGATTTTGAAGGGAACATTATGTTTGGCCAATGCATGTGGTGGAATGTGAAACATGGTATGGACCATAGTTGAAGAAATAACAAGGGGTGCAATTAAAAAATGCATTGAAATTTGTGATTTCTTGATACTGTTTTTGTCTTTTGGGATTTAGCATAATGACCCTTCTTTTTCACGCTTGTTCTTGGCATCATTTATAGAGATTTTGCACCCATGCAGTTTGGAAAATTGGTTGTTTTTCACAATGATTGGGAGAGATTCAAGTGCATGAACCATGATTAGCAAGGGGAGAAAAATAGGATAAAATCAGCTAGTAGAGAACAGATTTTGTGTGTGTATGAAGAGATTTGTGTAACAAATAGAAAGGATACAAGAAAAAAAATGATGAAATGACTATTTTCAACACATAGGATAAATTTGTTTTTTGGTGGGTTTTTGTTTTGTTTCGAGGGTGTAGAGATTTGCATGTGAGAGAGAAGCAAAAGGATTAGGAAAAAAAACTGTTTTTGTTAAATAGGAGGTTTTTTGGTTTTTCTGGGTGTTTTTTGTTTGTGTGGCAAGTGTGTGCAAGCACAATTGTATTGGCAGAGATGAGTTAAAAAAAATTAAGTTGAAATTTTGTGTATTTGTGTTGTGTGGAGAGAGAGAGAAAGAGAGAGAGAGAGAGAGAGAGAGAGAGAGAAAGAGAGGTTGTTGGAATTGATGAAATTTTGTGTTTGTTGTTTGAGAGAGAAAGAGAGATGGCAAGAGCAAGAAAGAGAGGATGTTAAAATAGTGCAGGTCTCATGTTGATTTTTTAATTTTCGTCCTCGTAGATGGATGATTGTAAAGATAGGTCAAAACTTTGGAGGCCCAATGACAAGCCTAAAGACAAGGTGATTTTCAAGATAACTCTAATATATAGTTTTGCATTTTGTCTCACATTTTGAACTATGGTTTCATTTTTTGGGAACTTCATGGAACATTTCTTATTTTGACTATGGCTAGTTTGAAATTGCCATAAGAGGCAAAGCCATTAAACTAGGAGCCACTTACTACTTTGAAATTGCCATAAGGGGGGCCAAGCCAAGCCATTACACTAGGATCCACTTGCTAGTTTGAAATTGCCATAAGGGGCAAAGCCATTACACTAGGAGCCACTTGTTAGGAAACCCACTGGAGGGGAAGCATGACCAAGAAGGAGTAGCCCGGGTCCCCCAACAACAACAACTACACAAGGCTGAAATGTGTTGGAAATTTGAAGCAATTAATAAAGTTTGGTAGGGAAAGTATTATGAAGAATGCATGCATGGGCCACAACAACTTGATTGCATTGGGAACATGGATATTTGTGTTGGACATTATTAGTTTGTTTGTATACAACTTTTATTGTGAACTCCAAAGTAATTCATGATGCTCCTATTCATTGGGTTTGGGCCCCCACCAAACACCATGAAGTGCCCCTATTTGTGGCACTTGGGCCTAACTAGCTCAGATGCTCTTCCTAACAATTTTAGTGTATATTGTTGATGGCCACCTATTTAACTTTTTGTAGTGGTTCTTCGTATAGCTACTAGCATGATGCTTGGGGCCACAAATAGTCATTAATGGCTTCATTGGCCTTGCCACCCAAAGCCCCATGCAATATTTGAAACAAAAGAGATGTGAAAAAAAGATGCCTTGGTAATAAGTCTTTCAAAATGCTCGATTGTGGAAACCATTTATATTGTCATCTGTTTAACTTGGAAATTGGTGTTCCTGCCTTCTTCATACCACCACCACCATGATGCTTAAGGGGCCACAAATGATCATTGAGGACTTCATGGGTCTTGCTCAAAGTCCCATGCAAAGCGTGACCTAGGGATGAAAAAGGACCCTTGTGTGTAACTCTTCACCCAATTGATGGAAGCAACCCAAAAATGATCTTGTAAGTTATTACACATGGGACACAACAATTGATTGTGTTGGGATATGGAAATGTTGTGTGTTGGACATACTACAACTAAATTGTTGAATTCACCTTGTGTGGTTGGTTGGGGGGTCAAAAGCCAATTCATGATGATCCTATTGATTTTTTGTCCAAAAAAAATTCATAAAAGTCCATATTTATTGTTAGCTTGGGTGGAATAAGTTAGATGGCATTTCCAACAATTTCTGTGTGTTCACTACAACACCAATTCAACTTGTCATGTTGCATATATCACCATCATGATACTTAGGGCCACAAATGATCACAAAGGAATTTCATGAGCCTAGCTCAATTCACGCAATCCCCATGCAATATGTGACAAAAACATAAGAACAAAAAATAAATCTTTTCTTTCACAAGAAAAAAAGTCTATGCTTAATTGGGGGAAAGCAACCCAACGATACAATTTTACCTTTTTTTTTTTCATTGGAACCCATACTCTACTATATATTCCAATTCATCTATTCAGATCACAACATTTATAGTATGGGATGAAAATGAGTGCAATCCCACAAGAATAATCGTGTGTATGCAACTCCAAGTAAAGGTTTCAAAAATTAGCTTGAAATGGAGTTGCATTGTTCATTGCCATATTCACACGCTAACAATATTCATATGGGTTAAAAATTTGGATCTACTTTCTCTATGCATGTTCTAGCAAAGAGATGATCAAGCAGGTGAGCTGATAACCAGCTTCATAAGAGCAAATTTCAATTAGCTTAGAATTTGTTATTGGGTACCACTTCAGAGATTGGGTACTACTCGAACATTGGGCATCAATTTAGTTATTGGTATACCTACCTTAGTACTTGCTGCTGGGCAGAGATTTCTCCAGTCAAAACTATGTTGTTGCCTCAAAACTACAACAGACAACCACCACCCTTTGACCCATTGCACATAACATGAAAGCTGCAAATGCCACACCAAAAAGTGTGAAATAGAGAGGCATCCAAAGTGTGTGTGGTTTCCAACAAGGATTGATCCCAAGTACACAAAAAGGAGGAGGACTTCAGCAAACCAAAAAATAATAAAAGTCCAACTAAAGTCCAACTTTGAGGAGAGTACAATTTTTGCTAACAAGTATAGGGGGCAGGGGAAGAAGGAAGTCTCTCTGAACGCATGGAGCTTCTTTCTTCCACTACAAGTCAAAGATTTTTTAAGAAAAACAAAGGCTGAAATGCAAATGGGGGTTGAATGAAGACCCGAGATAAGGAAGGACATTCAGTTAGTTATAAAGCTTTTTGTTTGTTGGCAGACATTCATTCTGTCATTCTGAAGTATGTATGTATGTATGTATGTGTAAAAAGCTTAACTTGCTTACGCTTGCTGCGTGCGGTCACAGTTTGCAGGCTATTGCAACAGCGTTTGTTTGCCTGTGTCTCCCTGCAACTTGCCTTACACTTTTGCTGCCAAATCATAACCTGAGCAACATTCCTGCCAAAATTGCAACAACAACATGACCTCTGAGTTGTTGTTTGTTGTTGCACCATCACCATAAGAGAATTGAATTGATGGTCTGCCCCCTTACAAATCTCTGCAGCAGGTGTGTCATTGCCATTATGAATGGCATGACCCAAAAACTAATTGTTGTTCAGAGTTGCAGCCCAACCAATAAAATGTCACATAATAATATATATGTATGAACCCATGGCGGCCCAATTAATAAAACTAACATCTTAAATGAACCCATGTTTTTGTGTTTTGACGATCTGTCTGTGTGTGTTTGCCTGCACCCCTCTCTGATCGATCAGATGAGCACGCACTTGCACTTGTCTTACACTTGTTGTCGTAACCTTTCATCCTTTCACCCAACAATTGTAAAGTAGTCAAAACTCCTGCAATGCTTGGTTTGAAACCAACACCAACAATTTGTAAAGTATTTTAAACTCCTCCTATGCTCATGGAAACCTTGACCCAACCAAACCATTTTGTAGTTTATTCCAATTTCTCCTCCTATGCTCATGGAACCCTTGGCCCACACCATTTTGAAGTTCATTCCAATCTCTCCCATTATGCTCGGGAGAGACTTGGCCCAACAAATTTGTATCTTATATCCTACCCAACAATTTGTATGCTTGTTGTGACATCTGACAATCATATACTCATTATTGTGATATATTGGAATCTCCTTTTGTAAATGTCGGCTCCTCTCCAAAGGGTTTTAGGGTCTATAGCTCTAAATAATAGAAGCAAATGGAATTGCTAGAAGATTACAAATTAGTAAACTTTCAGAGAGTCAAGTTTGGTAACATTCGAGTTTGGTAACATCCTTAATTGAAATCTTATCTACTTCTTCTAAATTTGCTTGCAAGCTTGGCATGTAAGTATTCAATGATTGTAAGTAACCCAATACCCTAATTATGTGAGCTGTTATCATGTTGGGAAAGTGTGATTCATCTCTAGATTCTGATGTTTTTTCAAATTGTGTGCGTGATAATTGCAAGCCAATAGTCACGAAGATTTTATGAGATTTCTGCACTATTCTCAGGATTTACTTAAGTACAAAAGTGGGAGGCACATGTTGAGAATGTTATATTTGGATCTTTTGCTTTTGCTATGTGAAGGTTTAGACTTCAAAATGTTTTCTCATAATAAATTTTGCAATTGTTAGGCAAGAATTTCCCAAATTGAATGGTTCAATTGTATTACCCCCAATGTTTTTGTCGCAAGCAAATTGAAATTTTAGGGTTTATAAGATAAGAGGCCACAAAGAAAAGGAGGCATATTCCCTAAAGCCTTTCCCTAAAGCCTTTCAAGGAGTATAAAGCTTTTTGTGACATAATTTGCTTTGGGTGTGATGCAATAATGACAATTGCCCTGCCAATGTAGTAGAACAACCCATGTTGGGTGGTTCATTGCTTTTGTTTAATATATTCTAGTTCTTGTTTTTTGAAAATTTTCAAAATATTATTATTTTGAAACAATAATATGCCATCTACTACCTACTCTCTTCAATAGAGTGTGCAAATTTTATGAGTTTGGGGATTTAAGAGTGTCATAATGAGCGAAAAATTCGGCACAAATGACCCAAGCTTTTCTTTCTTTGGAAAATCACTTCATTCCTTACATGGCCACCGAATGCCTAGCAGCAAAGCACATTTAAAAAGATCGCCAAACCACAAAAAGACAGAATAACGTGTAAGAGTTCAAGACAAAGATCAGTTACTTGTACGTACCAAGGTGAAGGTGCACAACTTCAGGTTCACCCTGGTTCAGTACAAGGATGCTGACAGAAACCCTAAGAAAATCAATCCCCTTAGAAAGCTAGGAAACTAAAAACATTTTTGTCATAGAAATACGCCAAATTATAAAAATGCCTAGAATTGAATCTAGTGGGCCCTTGCGCCATTGCAACCCTAGTATATTAACCTTCTTGTAAGGTCACCCATCCATCTCAATACTATTATAATTGAAGTGAGCTTAACTTAAAAAATTCTTATAGATCCAATTGTGAAAAAAACCATTTAAAAAAGTTTAAGTAATTTTTCAAAATTCAATAACTTTTACTCCATTGGTACGAAAATTGTGAAATAACAAACATGCATATTGCATTGCGTTGTTGAGGGCTTTTTGGTGACACCAAAAGCACAGGGAAGCTCGCACAGTTTGGAAGGGTAATGGAGGTGAACATTATCATAAATATCATTTAGATCTAGCAAACTACACCAAACAACAAGTTGTGTCATTCTGAAAGTGCAAATTACAAGTAAAATTTTCAAATGTTTTGAGAACCGTAATTATATATATCAGAACTGATTTTTAAATCTTTTGAGAGCTGTGTTTACGAACCTGAAGAAGATCCACCCCGATAACTCATGGAGGTTTGGTGCAAGATCTAATACCCGTCCAACACAGGTTCAAACTTCAAACTTCCTTTTCAATTTTTCTTATTTGCAAAAAAAATCTTGTCCACATATCAATGAGATAGGAGGCATTTCCAGAAATTATCCAACATGCTACAAGCAAGAAAATACTTTTTTCTTTTTCACTTGTAAAGAGAAAGGTAGGTATGTGAGTACCCATCCAAATAACATGACCAATGATGGATTGATTCCCCCACCTTCCTTCCTTATTGTGGTCATCTATTGTGCTGCTGCTTAGGGTTTGGTTTCTGGTGTCTGGGGGAGATCACAAAGGAAGGAGGAGGTGATAATTTGGAAGGAGTGGCATTTCTTCTGTGGCCAAAAACTCTGGCCACCCACATGGTGACGCAAAAAAAATCCAATGTGACTCATATACAGCAATTTTTGTGAAAAAACTGGCAAAATTGTCAGATTTAGAGCAAAAAAGTTTCTGAAATCATCATATAATGTAGACAGTTGAATAGGTAGCCAAAAGATATAACTGGATTTTTTTATTTTTTTGAAATTTACTTTGCTTTCTGACTTATAGCCAAATTTAGCTAAATCCTCTTGTGGATGATCATTACTAATGTGGTTACAACACACAAAATTGAAGACAAAAAAAAACCATGTTTGTAAATATACAAATGATGATGATGTGAAGGAAGTGCTTTTTCCAGCTCTGCCTTGTTAGGGAAGGGAGGATATGGAAAAATGTGGATTTCATTTGGTCGCATGTTTTGTTACTGTGAACTGTGATTTCATTTTGTGGGAATTTTGTGAAACAATTTTCAATTATAGCTTGTGCTGGTTTGAACTTTGAACTTGCAGATGTTGTCGTCATCGTCCAACATACTCCTCCTTCTCCTCCCCCCTTCCCCAGAGACACTTTCAATCAATGATTGTCCTCGGAAGTGGTGTTCTTCCTCTTCCACAAACAATGATCGGCAATGTCTTGGGCAGAAACCCCAACTGTAAAATATTCATTAAAATTCTTGAAATACTATGCATCCTGGCAAAACCCAAAAAATTTAAAATAAACTAACTTGCACACACGTTGTGATACTTACAAATTGACATTTTGTTGAGTTTGCTTAATCGAACTTTTGTGATACATATTGTAACTTTGTTCTCCGTGTTAATAACAACTCAAGTGCCTTCGTTGGGAAGACGAATTTCTAAGAAGGAAAATTATGAATGAGTGTTTTGTTTTGTTTTGTTTGGTTTTTTTTTTTTTTTTGGGGGCTGGTGTCAATGTTTCTATATTTTTAAAAAATGAAGTAAAGTGAAAAGAAGAAGAATTGGGAGGCTTCATTTAAATTTTTTTCCTATTTTGAAAAAAGAAAATTATTAGTGCAATCAATAATAATTTTTTAAGTTTGCTTGATAAAAATTTGTGATACATATTGAAACTTTGTTCTTGTGAGTGCATAAGTTGGGAAGACTAATTTTGAAGAAGGAAAATTACCACAAATGAGTGTTTTGTTTTGTTTTGTTTTTTGGGCTGGTGTCAATATTTCTATATTTCAAAAAATTTAAGTAATGTGAAAAAAAGGAGAATTGGGAGGCTTTATTTTAAATTTGTTTCCTATTTGAAAAAAAAACAAAAAAGTATTAGTGCAATTAATAATATAGGTGAATGTCCCACTTATTTTCCTAGGGAGAGAATGGTGGCCATGTTAATAATTTAGAGAGGGCTGGATGTAAGTAACTTGTGATCCCCAAGCATTAAGTTCCCTAATAATTTATTACACAACAGGCAGGCCTAAGGAAGGACTGTCAGGAGAGGAGAGGGGAGGGGGGTCGCCAATTTGGGTATACTGACTTAATGTCATTTTGTTATTTATTGGTAGTAGTCAGGCAATGATTTAAGGTCTTTTTGATTTGGGTGCTCAAGTACCCAAATCAAAAAAACAGAATTTTTCTCTCTCATCATTCAACATGTACTTAAACTAACTTTGATAATTAGCAATTAAGTCAGCCTGACAAAATTTTACCCCTCAAAAAAAAAACCCTAAAAAAATTGAGTTTAGGGTTTTGCCTCAAAATACACATAGTAAAACCCTACAGGATGCTTTGATTTGAAGATGCTTATTAGGGTAGGCACCAAGAATGAACTAAGCATCTATCTCCCAATCAAAGTAGCCTAACTTTAAAAACATTTTAAACTTAGTCAGTTCTCTCAGTGTGTAAACTTTTGATCATTGGTGATGAGTAGTTTGTAGATGTACTATGATTTTTGAGTCTAAGATACTCTTTGCTTAGAAACATAACAAGTTTGCCCAATTGTTGGGCATTTAGGTGTGAACTTGAACTTCATAAAATTTTGTGCATTTTGTCGGGGTAAAGTTTATTATCTTACAGATTGTTTTAGGGTGAGGGTATTCCCAAGGTAAATGGACTTCAGATGAGGTCATAGGAGTTTATAAGAGTTTAGGGTTTGGTTTGTTGTAAGGGAGGTTCATGTTGGAGTGTGTTCTCATGAGGGGAGGGGCACCCTAGGATGTGAGCACAAGGGTGTTCCCAAACCTCAGGAGAATGCATGAGTACTGGAACCTCGCCTCAAACATAATATGACATTAGGGAAATTTCTTGAAGTGCATTACATTAGTCTAAGTATAAACTATAACCTAAGAAACTTGCAACACCAACTATAACTTCAAATTTGGGTGCCATTTTTTGTGGTTTTTTTTTTTGTTGTTGTTGTTATAAACATACATAGAACTTGCAACACTAGAGAGTTCTTTTTTGTGTTCATTTGTGTTGTTGTACTGATGGGTTTTGGTAATTTTCTCGAGGTGAGGTGCCATTACCATTAGTTGACATTTCCCAGTTTTTTTAACACTTTTTCTTCTCCTCCTTATTTAGTGTGAAGGTGTGTGATTGGAGTGTATGAAGTATGAACCAATATGAATCTTGAAGTTGAAGGACACACAACATAATAATGCATATGAATGTATGAACAACTATGAGACTTGATGTTGTATCTTCGAAGGACAAACGACAAAATAATACATACAAAGTTTTGGAATTACTTCCATTGTCTTTATTATAGCTATAATGGCCAATCATGGATAAGCCCCCAATGGGGTTGTTTGTATGTGTATAGAAGTAAAGGATTGATGTATGTTCAAAGGAAAATAGGATTTAGGATCTCCTCATCCTCCCCCTCCGCCTTATCTTTAGGTGTTCACAAATTATTGGATGGACCCAAGCCAACAAGAACAAAACAAATAATTCTTGCTTTGGTTCTTGGATATGTGTTCAACACATTCTAATTGTCACAAGGGTCGGCATACTTGCTTGATTAGTTTTCTAAATGAATGCCCTTAGGTATTGAGTTCCAACTTTGGATGACTTGTCTACCAATGACCTAGGTACAAGGGTTGGGTCCTTTTACATGTAGTTTTCAGCATGACTTGTTAGTTGGAGTGAATTGAACCATCAAGCATATCTAACACATAGTGGTCATGCATCCTAAAAACTAAGCTATTGCTTTGATAATCAAAGTACAAATATACACCATTTTGTGACCAAACATAAATTACTTTCACAAAAGCATTCTTGGAATAACATCATTTCAACAATATTGTGTGCGGTGCAACAAATTTAGGCTGAAATGATTGTTAGCCATGGACAACAATTATTCAAATGATAAAAAAAAATCTTGGATTATTTCATGAAGTTGAAAAATATTTTAATTTTCTAGAATTAAATTAATTTTTTTTTCTAGAAAATTAAAATGCCACAATGAAGATAAGTTAAACCATCCCATGCAATTGTGTCAAATTCAGTGTTAATTATTATTCACCTTTCAGTTGTGTGATTTTTAGACTAGAAATCTTCATTGAAACCAAAAAAAAGTAACCTTATAGTCTTGAACAATGAGTTTGTTGGGGTGTTAAATTTTCAACATTTTGCACTTGAAAATAAGTGTTATTCCAAATTTTAAAAAAAAGGAACTACTAGTCAGGGAAAAGTTTATAAAAAAAGATTGAATGGCCAAATTTTCATGTTTTTGAAGATTTAGGGTTGAAATTGTGTATTCAATTATTCCGTTAATCCATTAAGAACTAGAAGAAAGAAAAACATTTCATGTGTGTTGGAACAATTTATTCGTGGATTTCCTTTAGAAAAGTTGGCATAAACTCCCCATTGATTCTAATCATTGAACCTTCGGGGAAAATGAGATAAAACTTGGTCAACAAAAAAAGGGGAAAGAAACCCAAATTGAGAAGAGCAATAATAAAAATGAAAATTCAATCAATCATTGGAATCAAAGAAAAAGCCTTCCTAAATGCTATAATCTATCTATGAAGTAAAGGTAGTTTGTTTTCTTTTGTTTGTCCCATGAAGAGATCTTTGAAGCCATTGGTACCATTGGATCTTGGTACCATTGGAAATCTAGTGAGTAAGATTTAAACGAAGGTGATTTAGAAAATTTTAGTCCTATGGTGTGCAAGGTATTGAAATTTGAGTAGTTTTTTTTTTTATCACTATAAATTAAATTAAATTACAAAAAATTGATTTTGGAAGGAAAAATTAATTGGGCAATCAGATCACATTTCATAAAAATTCAATTAAATTACAAAAAATGGTTTTGGAAGGAAAAATTAATTGGGCAATTAGATCACATTTCGGCCATTGACACAAGCTATATACTAGTTAAAATGAAGAAACTATTGAATTTTAGTTGGAGCATTTATTCAACTAAAATTCAAGGGTTTCTTCATTTTAGTTGAATATATGGTCCAACAAAAACAAGAAATTAAAAAAAAAAACACAAAAAAATGAATATAAAGATGTAATTAAACATTAAAAAGCCTTCCGAATACATAGGTTCTAAAATAAAAAATGTAAAAGGAACATTGAATATATGCTCCACTAAAACAAAAAGAAGTTTTTAAAAAAAAAGCTACAAAAATGAAATATAGAGATTTAACCAAGAAAATTAAAATGAAGGGAGAAAATTTCGAAATTTGTATTTTCCTATTGAAATTTCTACTAATTTTGCATTTTTTTTGAAATTGAAAAATAAAATAAAATCCTGGGAAGGGAGTCAGGAGTCAGCACTGGGGGAGCATTGAAGATACGTTTCACTGAAACTATTATAATTAAATAGATAAATAAATAAATAAAACAAAAGGATGATTCTGTTTTCCTTTTTTTTAATATAATTCAATGCTGTATTTAATACAAAATAAAACAATTTATTAAAAATAGGTGTACACTGTATGTACCTCCTTAACCTTATCTTATTAGACGGCGCAATTGACGTTACATGGTAAAAAAAATGGTAATTTTCCATATGGTAAAAAAGAAAATAACCACTTGGCAAAACCACAGGGTAAGAGTTTATTTACTTACCACATGATGGTTAGCACTAATTAACCACATGGTAAGAAAACATTTTACCACATGATAAGAAGTAATTTCCCACATAGTAAGAACTAAGTTACCAAATGGTATGAAATAATTTACCATTTGGTAAAATATTCTAACACATGGTCAGATATAATTTACCATATGGTAAAAACTTTTACACCACATGGTAGGGACTAGGGACCTCATGGGAATAGTTACCCCAACTCCCCCCGTTATGGGCAAGTTACTTTTTTACTGCGCAGCTTGGCTGTACCTGCCCCCGCTGTGCCGAGCGAGCGGCTCTCGCTTGTCTCTCTCTTCTCTCTCTCTCGCGCTCTCGCGTTTGCTGGTGTCGTCGCTCGCGCACGAGACTCCTCTCGACGCTCGCATGATTGGTTTTATTTTGTCGACGATGTTGTGTTATTTCATCCACATTTTCGCAATGCCGCCGTCTCGTCATTCGTGGGCCACAGCACTTCACAAACGGTGGCAAAAAATGGGAGTTTTATGGTGAAGAAATTTGGTGTTTTGGTCAAGCGCCGCCGGTTTTGTTTTCTTGGTGGTGGTGGTGGTGGTGGCGGTCTCTTTGTTTTTGCCTTTCTCTTTCTGAGGAGTTGCGAAACTATTGCTTGTTGTGATCGACCCAGGAATAAAATTATTGAGACAGGTGGGATTCCATTCTGCTGCTGGATTTGGAAGAAACGAGCTCAGAAAAAGTGTTGTTCTTTCCTTTTCTTTTGGGCTTGCTGTTTTTGTTTTTCTGTTTGGTTTTTTGGGTTTTTGTCCCCTCGTGGTTTGAGACTGGTTTTATTTTGTTTTCTGGAAACTGGAGGTACAAGTTTTCAAAATAAGTCGATAAGAAAAATGATTAGCTATCTGGGTTAGGATCGATCTCGAGTTTTTATTTGAAGGTGGGAATCTTTTGTTTTTTGTGAGTATGATTGAATGGAGGCTTTCTTCATTAGTGCTTCATTTGCAGTTGCGTCCTCCAGCTCTCGTTCCCGCATTTGTATTTCAGAGTAGTGAACAGAGGACCACCACAACTCAAGCTATCAGAGAAGGGATCAGAAGACCAGTTGCTGAAGAGATCTTTGCAGTGAAGTCGGACTTGTTTCTCGGGAGCTCATGAGTGGAGAAATGCTTTGGCAACTAGTCAAGTACTGTTTTGTCAGATTGTTAGTTTTGTTTTGAATGAGGTTCCGAGCTTTGCATTCTAGAACTATGGCTCTGGTGGTGCAGCTGTGCTACTAGTGTGAATCTCGTTATTTAATGTTTGTTTCTGGGAAAATTTTGGACATGAAGTCGACTCGGTTTCCAAGGCTAGTGGAAGCTTCATGTAGTCCAGGAGAAGCTTATTATTGTGTCTTTTTTTTTGCCTCCCTCATGACTAGTTTTCGGACAGAGCTTGGTCGAAGAAAGACATCTCTCTTTGTCCTTTCTTTTCTACTTTCTGTTTTCCCTGAACTCATGACTTTTTTTTCTGGACTCGGCAAAGAACAATGCTCCTTAGTTGCAAGAGATTTCTATACCCCTTGGAATCTAGAAGCCTAAAAGACATCTTCTTCCTTGCATTGCATTGCAGGTGGACGCGAAGAATGGTGTCGAAGGTGAGTTCCTACGACGGCGATGATGCAGCAGAAGGAGGAGGAGGAACTGAGGAAGAAGGAGAACGAATTTGCTTGGCGGAGACCGGAGGAGCGGAAGCAGGAGGAGGAGCTGAGGAAGAAGGGGAACGGACTTGCTTGGCGGACGCTATAGACTCGCTCTTGGATGTGAAACCGGAATTGAACACGGCATGGGCTGAATCAGTGCGACAAATTCTGCTATCCACTGATCTGTCTTCTCCAATCCCTAGTACCAGCAATGGTCGCTCTTCAAGCTCTTCCTCCTGCTGGCACACTACATCAAGTTGGCGCGAGAATCATCATCAGCATCACGACAAAGTTGTCGCTGGCCTTGAAGGTTTGCAAGCTTTCCATGTTCCTTCTCTCTCAAGAACAAAATTCCAGTTTAGGTTTCGCATCTAGTTTGTGTGTGTGCAGAACCCAAAAGACTCAGAAACCGCTACAACACAATGAAATCTTTACAGAACTGCACAACTCTTGGAGACAACAAAAGCAACAGGAACAAGACTAATTTGCATAGAATTAAAAGCTGTTGGGGACAACAACAAGAAGAGGTCTGATTCGAAACAGGATCAACAAAAAATCAATCTTTGCAGAAATGAAAAGCTCAAGTTAATGAGAACAGCAACAAAATCAATCTTTGGAGAATGAAAAAGCTCAAGATGTTAATGACAAGAATTATAGCAACAATGAAATCAATCTGTGCTTGATGATGGTGATGATTATACTGATTCTGAGGCTCTTGATAATCTGTCAGTTAGAAACTGACAGAAAATGCTATCTTGCAGAGATGCAAGAAGTGCAAGAGGAAAAGTCTGGTGACAATCTCAGCTCTTAGGGTTTTGATTGTGTGTGCTGCAATGGTGGTTTGTGTCTTGCAGGTGAGCTTCTTGTGTTAAAGACAGCTTTGGGAGTTTCAAATTCTCACCGCCGACGCATTTTGAATCGAGTACTGGACTTGAAAGGTAAAATGCAAAAAATGCAATTTCATTCCTGCCACCTGCAACATGTATTGAAGAGTGTTGTTTTTCACCCCCTTTCCTTACTGCAATCCAATTCACTTAATGTGCAATCAAGTTTCCTAGAAGCTTTCCTTAAAAATGATGATATATAGATATAGCAGCAGCAGCAATCTGAAGCTCGGAAATTACAGATTGCTTGAAGCTTCATATCCAATTCAAAGCATTAGAAGTAGAATTTTTGCTTGATTTTGGTGAGAATTAGAGTGTCAGTGGTGAAGTTGTTCAGGTTGATTTGATGATGTTCATCTTCAATGCAGGTAACATTCGGGTTTTCTGTCGGGTGCGTCCATTGCTTTCAAATGAGAGGAATGCTCGTGTAGGTCACCTTATCACTCCTGGAATGGATATTGTCAAAATTACAAGTGCCAGAAAAGACTTCCAGTTTGACAAAGTTTTTCTGCCAAGTTCTCTGCAAGGTGAGAACTACTGCTGCTGCTCCCTTGGTTACTGAACAATTTCAGCAAGTAGCAATTTTTCTTTTCTTTCTTAACATGGGAGTCTAGTGCTGTCCAGTTTGTCCTCATTTCCTTAATAATTTCAGAGTTTAGTGATTAGTGATTTTTGCCCATTTCCTTAATGGCTTCAGAGTCTAGTAATTAGCAGCATTTCCTTGATGATTCCAGAGTGCAATGATTAGCAAATTGCCCTTGTCATTTCCTTAACAATTTCAGAGTCTAGTGATTAGGGATTTGTCCTTGGTACTTCTTTCAACAATTTTAAACTCTAGTAATTAGCAATTTGTAAGTGGGTTCAAGTTTTGCTATGTTGCTATGTAAACATCTCTGCAATTTCATAGAGATTTGGGTTAGCATTTCTATGTTGTGAACATGACTGGAATAAAGAGGAGAAACAAACTACTTGCACTTGTGCTGATCTGAAGTGAGTGTATTTCTTAAAAGACTGCTTTTCGAGTGCAGATGATGTCTTCTTGGAAGTGGAACCAATTATCCGTTCTGCTTTAGATGGTCACAATGTCTGTATTTTTGCGTATGGTCAGACTGGAACTGGCAAAACTTTCACCATGGTATCTGACTGCCTGCGGGTGCCCTTCATCCTTCCTTATTTTGTTTGGTGGAATGTCCACTTTTGTGTCTCAAAACCTACTTTGCATCAAAGCAGTTTGCATTTTGTCAAGGTGAGTTATTTGTCTCTGGGGCTTTTTTGCTAAGTGAAATTCTTGATGGCATGTTCCTCGATTGTTGCAGGAAGGTAATAAGGATCAGCCAGGCGTTGTCCCACGCACCTTACAAAGACTATTTGATGAAGCTTATGTTGACACAAGTGTATCGTACACCTTCTCATTAAGCATGCTAGAGGTCTACAAAGGATCACTGCGTGACTTGCTTGTCTGCCAGCAACCTGCCCGCTGCACTGACCCTGCATCCAAATGGTACAAGATTCTTGTTTTCTCCCTTGCAGAGATGCCCAAATAATTCTGGTTTTAAAAGAGCCTTTTCAGGTGTTCTGGGATAACAATGAAGATATGAATACAGTTGCCGGAAAAGGGGCAGGGTACCCACAGTTCTGCTGAAATTGGAGATGAGATCAAGGTTGGGGATGTAAATGTACTAAAGCACAGAAATTTGGGGGTCAAACTAGGGCTCAGAGATGGGTGATATGGAGGATAACTTTATTAAATGAAGCTTATGGATTTGGTACCATCTTTGTGATTTGTCATGCAGTCTTTCAATTCAGATGGCTTCAAATGGGTACATAGATGTGGATAACTTGACGGAAATGCCCATCATGGATGCTAAGGAAGCTAGCAAGTTATACCAAAGAGGAAGCCAAAGCAGATCCACTTCATGCACTAATGCCAATGAGACTTCAAGCAGATCACACTGGTGTGTCTCCCACTTCCAAAGAAGAGTCTCTACTTGCTCTCTTGCTTCATTGCAAAGCTCTTGATTGGCTCTTGTCAAGGTTAAGCACAAACTAGCAAAATGTTGGTGATCAGTGGAAGTTGGATTGTACAATATTTATCCAAATTGAGTTGTTCTTTACAAATTCAGTACTGTACCAACCACTAACAGTTGGCAGTTTTAGCCTAAACCCTAATGATGCAAAATTTCACTATACCCTTGACCTTTGTAGAGTCAAAACTGCAACATGGCTTTAAAGTGATAAACCACAGTGACGCACTAGAAAGGAAGCAATTAATCTAAAGGGTTATTTGTGTGGTTTTTACAGCTTGTTGCGGATCACAATTACGTGCACATATGTGTTAGAAAGCCACAAGTTTGCTACAACAAGCAAGCTCTGGCTGGTGGACCTCGGTGGCAGTGAGCGGTTGTCAAAGACGAATGCACAAGGGCTTACTCTTGAGGAAGGGAAAGCCATTAATGTCTCGTTGTCTGCCTTGGGGGATGTCATTAGCGCTCTCCAAAGAAAGCAACCACATGTGCCTTATCGGTATGCAAACACACCTTTGGTGTTTTAATAGAGAAAAAATTTGCATAGCTTTTTTGTGAAGTTTACAACCTTATGAGGGGTTTTCAATCAACAAAAGATTGTTTGCAAAAATTTACGTGGAAATTAATAATAATACTATACAATGATACTATTGAAATTATAGATCATATGAATGTTGTACATTAATTAAAAATAATACACCTCTTGATTTTGACTGTCTTCATTTTGGATTGCAGAAATAGCAAACTTACTCAACTCTTGCGTGATTCTCTTGGTATGTGGCATTCCCTTATTTGTCATTTTTTTTTCTTTAACAGACTCAAAGGTGGATAGCATCAAAGTAGGGTTAAGGGTCCTTTTAAGTGTGCACATTTTTTTCCTGCAATCTGATGGAGATGTTTAATTTGCTGTTTGCTGTTTCAGGTGAGCAATCAAAAACCTTGATGCTGGTACATGTGAGCCCCAAGGAGATGGACATAAAAGAGACAGTATGCTCGTTAAGTTTTGCCTCAAGAGCACGAGGAACTCATCTTGGGCATGAAATTTCTCAGGTATGCCTCTACAGTGTGGGTGGTCATTATATGTGTCTCCCATGCATAAACCCTTTCTCAAACGGTGTCACATGGTAAACTTTACAGTTTTAGAAACACATGATTTGCATAGAATCAACTGCTGGAGTTTTTGTATGGTATAGGGTTTATGGAATCTGATTATAGCTGTTGTGAACATTGTGCAGGAAGGAAAGACACAAAGAGCAGCAGCAATTGCAGAGCTTTATAGATTGATGAGCATTTATGATGATGATTGCCGGAGCTTACGGGAAAGTATCAAGACCATTGAGTCACTGATTGAAGAAAGGAAAGCATCAATCATTCAAACTGTACAAGGCAGCATTTCTGATCAACTTGGCAGCAGCAATGATCCAGCATTAGCTCATGAGCTGTACACTTACTTGCCTCCAACCTCCAAAACAACTTGTGCTGATACTTTGGTTGATTCTCTCAACATGGTTCCAAGGTTCATGGGCCAAACAGCCAGCAGCCGCCATAAACAACGGTCTTCTTCTAAAGAGATCATTGGTTTCATCAGTAGTAGTCCAAATGAGAGGCCAGTGCAAAATGGTGGATTGAAACGAGCAAGGAATTCCAAAAGTGAAAATCTAAAGTCACCAGAAATTACTCCAGGTGTGACTGAAAGTAATGTGCAGTCTGGAATGTTACTAGGTGATTCAGAAGTTCTTGAACAAAAGCCTTTGAGCATCGTGTCTGTGGTGACCAATGAAATAGGCTCGGAACCTGTGGCATCTGAAGATCTGAAGTCAGTGGATAACTTATCACAAGGTGAGAATTTACAACTCCAGTTAAATGCAGCAGAAGAGACAGGAAGTGTCACAAAAGGTGTTGTAGTAGTAGTAGACACAGAAGAGAAACCAAGGACTCCAGGAAATTGGAGCAAACGACAGAGACCAGAAAGGATGGAAAAGTCGGGATCCTTATCACCCACAATAGGAAGGACATGCAGAGGACGAAGGAAGGTGATAGTAGAAGAATGCAGGAGAAAGGCAACAGTGGAGGGCATTGTAACTGTAATGAAGCCTTTTGTGTATTGAGAGAGTGCATATCAGTACAATGGCTAGCTAGATTGAATTTCAGGAGTTCCACAGATAGCTAAATTTCCTGAAGGCTTTAGCTCATCAATCCCAGGTCTCCTACCTTTTTGTTGTGAGAACCTGGTTGAATATTGAAACCCTGTACAAATCGTAAAGGGTTGCATTGCAGCAAATTCTTTGTTTTGTAACAATAGTGATGGAAAAATGTAGTGTTGACAGAGTGGGACACGATGCAGTACCAATCATCAAGCTACACTTCTTTTTTCCTTTTTCAGTCAAGGTTTATATCAATGCGGTTTATCATCTCCTTTGGATAAAGATAACTGAAAACTGTCTCTGCCAGGGGAAGACAATTTGTATATGATCTGAATCATTTCTGATGTGGAAGACATTTGAATCTGATTAATGTGTCCATGTTTGTATCAAGAGTGCATAAGAACCGTATTGCAAATTTGCATGTTCTTGAGATTGCTGGTTTGCTTTCCTATTATGTGTTTGGTTGTGGGTTCTTTCTATGTTGAATGATAGAGTGATTGTCGTCATTTCTTCCCTATGAACAACAAGAGAGCTTGCAGTTGAATTTGAACATGGTATTTCAAAAGGCTGTAGGGCATGGCTTATGACATGTGTGAGGTAAAAACTATGTTGTTTCATCCATTTAAATATATGTTGTATGTATTGTAGTTCACATGGAGCAGTAAATTCATAAAACATACTGTCCCTTATAATGAGGTTGGAAGAGCATTGAGTTGGAAAAGTACTGTAGTAAGTTATGAAAGTTCTTCCAGGCTGTGAAGGTAATGCTCATATTGATACATTAATTTAGGAACATGATGTTCAAAATTGTCTTGAGAGTATTGTCAGATAGCTTGGAAGTTAAGGGAAGTATGTGCCCTTGCTTTGATATGTAGTAGGGACGATGATGTGTCAGGTTGCAAGGTTGCAAGGGTGTTGAAACTGAATTAAAAAACAAACAGTTTAAGCATTATGCTTAGTAAACTAAAGGAAGATGGGACAACTTAACGAGTCAATGAAAGTACAGGCATTATTGACATAAGCCATTGGGAGTTAGAGTGCAAGTAGAAGAAACGATGTAAAAGCAAAAGGAAGACAAGGAACCAATGCAATGATTGAAGAGGTTGACAACGTCTTACACCATTAAACAATGTCAAACATGTCTTACACTGCTTGGTTGTTATGGCAGCATAGATCGGTTCATTCTCAACAACAAATGTTTTGTTCAGGGGTGGGGGAAGGTACTTGACAATTGTTTTCTTCCCCCACATGTTCCCAATTTGTTTTCCATGTGCAATTAATTTTTTTCTCCCATATACTTTGTCACATAATCTTTGTGTCATTGCAATGTGACCATCACTAGGTAGTCTTTAGATTTACTAGGTATTCTTTGTCAAATGTCCCTTAGAGGTTTCAAATAGTTCCAATGCATACTAATAGGGTCACATTTCATTGCACATTCTCTGCCATTGTATTACTCCTTTAGGACAGATAGCGTGGCTAAGCTTTGGCACTTTGATAGTGTGTAAGTTTAGAAACTTGTTTATTGGAAGTGTGCAAAGTGTTGTAACTTTTTCTTGTGATGAGCCAATCAAAAAGGTTCATCATATGGAAAAACTAGTTTTGAACTTTGATTGCACCCATAACTTTGATCTTACCCTCAGTTCCATGTTCCAAAACAACATTCTACTTCACAAGTGCACTAAAAGCTGTAGTTGTAATACTGCATCTATTATTGCTCTCTTTCCTTTCTACCTCTATCTAAAAAACTTGAGGATCTTCCAAGCTTTAAGCCCTTTCACTGAAAATACTGATTTATTTTACACTTTTTTATGGATTTTTTCCCACTTTCTAAACAAAGTTCTTCCATTTTTTCACTTCATGCATAGAAGTTGTGAGAATATCACTGCTACTGTACTACCTTGGCCGCTCTGACACTGATTGTATTATTTGTAGAAATATTGAGATTTATTATTGTTATTATTATTTTCAAAGAACAAAATGTCCTGATGGAAACTAGAGAATCTTTAGAAATATACTGAAATATTCAGTTTCCAACAAGAAAACTTCAAAAATTAATTAATTATTCAACAGAACCATGTTGAAGTTGCCCTTCTATTACAGTATACATACTTCCAAGCAAAAGTTAAACCACTTTGTATCTACATATTGCATTGCATATATACCAGTATGTAGAAAAACAAGCCTTGAACAAGCAAAGACCAAGGAAGGGTGGAAGACAGAAATTTCTTGAGAGCATTAACACCCACCAGTTGCAAACAGAACAGGGTTCAGTATAAATAATAGGTTCTGCATCTTCCATTACAATTCTCAATCTGAAAACCCAACTACAGCATAAATAAACAACTACCATAATACAAGAAAAATTTCCAAAATCCCCACCAAAGTAGCAGCAATTTTTGTACTGCTGCAGAAACCCCACTGGAGAAGAATATCTTGCTACAACTATCACTCCTATAACTAGCAAGTTTTCCTAATGTAAAGTCCTTACATTGCGACACTCAAGGGGTGAATGGTCACCATGATATTCAACCAAAGCCTTGCCATCAAGATCCTTGAGTGCTAAATACTCAACACAAAATGGACCTTGTGACCGGCGAGGATCTGATGGAGCTAATCCATAATGACTAGTTCTCAAAGTGACATGCCACTCAGCTATGAGCTTGATGTGTTCATCCACTGTGAATACCCGGGAGCTTCTCGAATTGTACCACCAGAGGCCCTTCTTCCAGAGAAAACCTCCATTCGATGTCACTTCAATCTTGTTTAGACCAAAGTTATTGAGTGTTGGCCATATCTTGCATCTCATTGCAATCTTTGAATCATCAACCATGACAATTACGATGATAGTGTTCTTCTTTATTTCATAAAATGAGGGCCTGCAAAAACAAGAAACCAAACTTACATTAAACCTCAAGGTTCATTACAACAGAATATGGCTTTTCCTATGACAATAGGCCTTCAAAGTTGATTGTGGTAATGACACATATTATGCTAATGTCAAATTATGATAAACATCACATATGGAAAATGGATGAAGCACCGAACATATCTTTTTATTTGAAAATGGACAAAACCACAAAGTTATACTTCATGGATGGGTCATGAATGATCACTCTATAAGTATGGCTTATTCAAAATGAATGTGTCACAACTGATGTAAGGTAAACCTTTAATGTAGTTTCAGCAAACAACTTTGGCATATGCATATACAAGTATGATGCAGGTCTCATACATAGACTCTTACATAGGTTCATTACAACAGAATATGGCTTTTCCTATGGCTTTATTACCTTAGTACCTTGACCACTTCAACATGGGTCAAATAGTTAATTCATTTTAAGGATTCCATTTCAACAAATGATATATTCCCAAATATTCCATCAGATTCTGTATTTTCCTTCACAGTTTTATTTTCTTTTTGAAAATTTCAAAATTTCCGAAAATAATATAATTAGTGTTGAACTGGCCCAGGTACTACAGTATTGCCCATCTTTGCTCTCAGATGAGATGAAAGCCAGTAGTGAAGTTTACCCCATTTTGAAACTGGTTGGAGACTGCAGGTCACTGCCACCATGAACACTGGGAACGTTATTCAGGATCCGGAGTCCTCCGTTATTCTCCTGATGAAAATCACCCAAAGGTTATGCTGTTAGAAACAAATGCAACCCTATTTGCTCATTAACAGTTAAGGATTCAGAGCTTTCATATGCACTAACTTAGCCTTCCAACCATACTCACCGACTAAGGCTCCAAGAGGTCACTCTTATTGACTGCATCTTCTGTTTGAATGCTATTATTTTGTCACCTAATTTGTAAATGGGATGAATGCCATTATTATTCTTATTCTTTGATACATATGGTAAATTTTGATAACTGATAAATATATACATGAAAAAACCTATCTAACTACTATATTTTCAAAACATACTTTTTCAAATAATTTTTTCCAAAAAAATTAAAGGCAGAACTTATATTTTAAAATTAATAAATTTATCCAAAACTGCCATCATTTTGATAGAAATGTAAATGACCTCCCGTGACTCAAGTAAGGGTCTGGGCAGCTTTTGACCATGCCCCAAATAAGAAGGGTTTTCCATTCGTTTCACAAGCTCTCTTGGACAAGGACTATGATCACATGACAGTCTATAATGGTTTTTGTTTCTGAATGAAGATATTTCTGGAAGGAAAGAAGAGAAACTCTTGAGAGTCCTGTCCAGCACTTGGAGAAATTTCCTAGTATATTTGGAGGGCACATCCTTGAATATCCCTCATAGAAAAGAGGTGGGACATTATGGCTACTCCTTATGAGTGGGAGTGGTCTTACACCTATATGTAGAATTCAATGGCTCCTGCTCTTAAGAAGTAGGTGTAAGAACCTTCCCGTGCCTAAACCTAGCAATCTATGTATGTTTAGGTTCATGATAAGAATCCTCCTGATCCCACATCTCACGATCTACATCTGCCTAGTTTCAAGAGAAGCAGCAGCCTATGGCTCATGATGTATGCACATCTTTAGGTTCATGATAACTTTGCCTTGTGCACAGTGCATGAAGTCAGTGGATGGGAGACATTCCCAAAATGCGGGGGCAATCTTAGCAACTACCTCTGTCCTAGGCCCCGCATTTTGGGAATCCCCCTGCCCTTGGGGCTTTACCCTGCACATAAGCTCCAGGAGTTTCAGAAGTTTCAAGATGTTTCTCAGGGTCAAGCTATTAAGAAACTCATTTTCAAGAATACTTAATTAAGCTCTTGAAAGTTTTGGAAGTTTCTAAATGCTTCCCCCAAGATGATGTTACTAAGAAGCTCATCTTCAAGCGTACTTCAACTCTCAGAAGCTTCAGAATGTCTTAAGCTCTTGAATGCTTCAGAGGTTAAAAAATACGTCTTGAGATGATGCTCCTAAGAAGCTCATCTTCAAGAGTACTAACGCTCTCAGAAGCTTCAAAATGTCTGCACCTCTTGAAAGTTTCAGAAGTTTCAAAATGTTTCGCGAGATGATGTTGCTACTAAGACGCTCATCTTAACAACTGAGAAACACACACACACACACACACACACACACATGCTTGGAAGTTGCAGTAAATACCTACCTCGAAGCTGGACTCGGAGCTGGAGAAATCTTTGTAATTGGCTTTGTGGAGCGCAATTACAACCTCCTTCATGCTGGAGCGTCGCTCCTGGTTGTCGTCCAGGCAACCTCTGGCGATTTTCACCACGCTCTGGAGCTGCTCGAGTGAGTACTCGGACTGCTGTATGCCGCTGTCAATCATCTTCGGTAGTAGTACCGCCATAAGCGACGGATCGTTTGTAAAGAATTCCTTGCACCAGTTCGCTAAGGTCACTTTCCGCTGGAGCGCTCTTCTTCCCGTGATGAGTTCCAGGAGCAAAACGCCATAGCTGTAGACGTCGTTCTTGTCGACAGCCCGTCCCGTTATCAAGTAACAGGGGTCGACATAGCCCGGTGTTCCGCATACTCGGTTAGAGATAGTGGAGTCTTTATCCGCAATCAGGGCTTTGCTGAGACCAAAATCGGCGATCTTCGCCTGCATGTCGTCGTCGAAGAGTATATTGCTTGATTTGATGTCACGGTGCACCAGAGTGGGATGCGCATGGCGATGGAGATACTCCAGGCCCTGCGCAACGTCGATGGCCACACGCATCCTAGCTCGCCAGTCGAGGAATTTGGCGCCTGGCAACCCCGAATCCCACTTGTGAAGGTGCTTGTCTAGCGATCCCTTGGACATCAGCTCGTAGATGAGGAAGAGCTGCTGGCCCTCGACGCAGTAGCCCAGAAGGGAGACCAGGTTCCCATGGTGCAACCGCGATATCGTCTTGAGCTCCACCCAGAACTCCTTCTCCAACGACTGTTGTGCGGGTATCTGGGTATTCCTGACAAGCAACGCAACATTTTTTTGCAGCTTCTTCACGGCCGCAGCAATTGGAGTCTCACCAGGAATCGTGGCAGCGTACACAATGCCCTGTCCTCCGCGACCGAGTTCCTTCTCGAAATTGTTCGTCATGCTCTCAATTTCCTTCAAAGAGTATTGCTGCACTCTGCCCGCAAACTTCACACCGCTTCTTTGTAAACTCAAGCTCACCCGAGCACTACATCCGGAATTACCACCCGAAGACGAAGAACTACACGCTTGTTCAAGCAACATCACCTCCGGTGACAGTTGCAATCTCTCTGTCGATTTCTGCTTCTGCACTCGCCACCAAAACCCGGTCGAAACTCCTACCACAAAAATAAATCCCAAGCTAATCAAGTTACTCAAAACACTAAAAACCCCTACAACTTGACGCACAGCAGCGGCGACTGTGAATTGCTGCAGCAACTCGCCACAAGCCTCCATATTTCTAAACACCAGCAAGATGGCAAGAATCCAGGAACTAGACACAAGCGATCTCCAAACTTTCATGTCCGACTTATCCAAAACCGTCTCTACCTTCCCCCTTATCCCCAAAATGTGCGAAATCTCCCGGAGACCATACCCTACACCACCACAATCACCACTAACGACACGACCAACACCAGATTGCTGGCCGCTACCATCTCCAGCTTGCTGCTGCATCGCAAACATCTTGCCCATTCTCAAAATTCCCGCACTCTCACAACATCACCACTATAGTTATTGCTTTCGACGATTCCATTTGCCTTCGCATCCCGAAAAATTGCTCACTCCCGAGCTACCGATTGCACAAGAAGAGATCGCCATATTGATGATCTCACTCTCAGGCCATGGCACTTCGCATCGCCATCGTTCTCAAGAGCTGCAGCTCAGAAACCAACAGGCAAACGCTTGGTTCTTGCCATGACCACGGGCGGGGATTGAACTAGTGCCCTGGGTATCTCCGCTTGGTTCTCGGAGTGTCTGTGACGGGGATTGAACTCGTGACCTTGGGATCTCCGCTTTGTTCTTGTGGGGTCCGTGGCGGGGATTGAACTCGGGAACCTCGAAATCTCCGCTTGGTTTTTTTTTTTCCTTGGTCGTGTCAGTGGCAGGGATTGAACTGTTCACCTTGCGATCACCGCGTGGTTCTTGTGTGTCAGTGGCGAGGATTGAACTCGGGACGTTGGGAGAGATTTCACGGTTTGATTAAAAAAATTCGCAATAAAGGAATCATAAAGAGGAAAAGAAAAAAAAAGCCCCTCAGTTGGTTTTACCGACTATTTCAAGACTTTTTCTCCTATATAATAATTCAGTAGGAGTCGAACTCTTGACCTTTGGGTCAAAGGCAAGAGAAACAGTCAATGTTTTAACAAGAAGTGAAAGGTGTTGGTAACTTCGTTGATCTTAACTGGTGACTTTTGTGAGGTTGGTTCGATTTTCGGTGAATGTGTGAAAATGGGGCAACCCTACAAAACTTTATTATAAATGCACCGTAGATTTGGTTTGGAAAACGTACAAAGGAATAAGGGAAGGGAAGAATTTACAGGACATTAAATTAGCTACAAACTAGAATTTAAAAGGGTTAGTTCGTTTGATTAGTATATATAAAAATGTGTTTATTAGAGTTATCGGTAAGGGATTCCAAACTGAGGCCCAGGTTTGCCAAGACTGGGGACGAAATGCATAGGGAAATGGAGACAAAGTATTTATAGGGTTGATGCTTTTAGATGTCTAGTCACTAGGTCAAAAGGGGGCCAACCAACCTTACTATTATTTATAAGTGCTATTGTAACTTCATATGTAACTCGATTACACAATTACTTAGAGGTAGGATGGGTGTAAGTAACTTCATGTGTAATTTGATTGCACAATTACTTAGAGGTAGGATGGGTGTAAGTAACTTCATGTGTAATTTGATTGCACAATTACTTAGGTAATTGTTTTATGGGGTAAGATGGATGTAGGATTCCATAATGCATTGACTTATGTCATGTGCACCATGTGATG
>Ga0116231_10000953_pt1 | contig 56222 bp, 39 predicted proteins | sample S1TSphgellanicum_2_FD_89695 | JGI IMG/M metagenome (GOLD analysis project Ga0116231, IMG submission 89695) | Host-associated microbial communities from peat moss isolated from Minnesota, USA - S1T2_Fd - Sphagnum magellanicum MG | ecosystem: Host-associated > Plants > Peat moss > Unclassified...
ACCCCCCCCCCCACCCCTCCCACCCTACCGAATTGGGTTTTTTAAAGGGTTTTATTTAAATTTTGAATTTTTTTTTTTTTTTTTTTTGGGGGGGTCTTTCAAGAAATGCTCCAATTATTGATGATCTCTATATTAGTATACACCTTTGCAAAATAGCAGAGTTGAATACTAGCTACCAAAATTTCTGGAGGTTAAAAAGATCGTGTTCAGTTTCCATTTCCTGAGTCCTCAGAAAAAATTGAGACAAAGTTGGTGCAAAACATGGAATGTTAGCTAATTTGGTGCTTGGTGCCCTCAGTTTGTTGCCTTTTGGGTGCGCACCCAGTTTCTTGTCTTTTGGGTGGCCACTCAGTTTGTTGGCTGTTCTTCCCTAGTAACAAGGGGAGAGACTAACGGGAACCATGTAGGTTTTCATTTGGTCTCACATCTACTAAGGGTTTTTTCTAAGGTTTTTTTTGTTGAAATTTTAAGCTCAAGTCTTTGGAGGTGGTGGTGGTGATGATCCCATGAGCTTCTCTGAAATGTGAGGGTTGAGTTTTCTGATCATCAGCAGAAACTTGACATGTTGGTTTCATGAATTTGTACTCTTTGAACTTCTTCTCTGGAATGTGAGAGCTTCAGTTTTTCTAATCATCATCAGAAACTTGACACGTTGGTTTCGTGATCCCTCAAATTTTTGAGCTTCTTCTGAGAAAAAACTGTGAGTTTGAGTTTAGTGATCATCAGAAACTTGATGTGTTTCTGCAATTTGAGCTTTGCTTCTCTGAAATGTGAGCTTGGGTTTTTATTGATGATCATAAGCTTGAGATAGTTTTTTTTGTTTTTTGCGTTTAGGGTTTAGGGTTTTGTATGGGTTTTTAATGGATGGATTTTTAGCAGGATAGCTGTTCCAAGTTTCTTCTGCAGGTTCCTTCCTGTAGATGTCTCTCTGATCATAATGTGACCCTGCAAAGGATTTACAGCATTTTTTTTCCAGGATCAGAAGTTTGGGAATGATACCATATGAGAAATGTTTTCAGGGTTCTTCAAGTGTTGGTTGTAGATCTCACGGGTTCCAGATTCTGCAAAATGAAGGCAAGCAGGAACTCATTTCTAACTTGTTGAGGGATTTTAGGGTTTAGGGTTCAGATCTCTGAATCTCTTAGTCTTATTATTCTGTTCTCCTCCATATCGAAGTTGCCCTAGCTGCAAAAAAAATCATCAGGAGCTTGCAGAACACCACAACCGATGGCTGCAGGTTGTGACATTTCAACGAGAAGTTTTTCTTCTTCTTCAGCTTCTCATCGGCCTCTAAGCAGATCCCTGATGAGATCTGCTTCATCTAAATCTACTTGGGTCCAGCAGGATCCAGACTCTTCTGCCCTTGGAGCAACTCCTGCAGCTTTCCCTTCAAGAGATGAAGACAAAAAAGATAAGCAATCCACAACCGTGCATGACAAAACCCATCTTCATCATCTTTATGGCGCCAAGGAAACTGATCAAGACTCACCCAGTTTTTTGCTTGGAAAAAATGCACAATGTGAGATATTGTTGGATGAAGAAGATTCAGCCAATTGGGATCCTTCACATGTCCCTACTTTGAAACTTTCTTCTGGAGACAAAGACAATGATGGTGATGGTGCTTCAAAATTACCAGAGAGAAGTTGCCTTTATGATTTGGAGGATGCATTATCCGACATTACCTGTGACAACTCTTCTACTGCAGACAAAGATGAAGTATCCTCCTCATCATTTGGAATGCTCAGGAAACCATTCTTAAGGTCATGTAGTCTTGCCTCCCGGGAACAAAACTCATCACCTGGGAAATTTCTGGCAAGATCAGCATCAAATCTTTCAGCTAAGGACAACCAAGAAGCCATTCTTGTTGGAACTCAAGAAAACCGGACTTCATCATATCGATCATTTTTCAGCTTTGGCAAAAGTGATTCGAAACCCAGTCACAACAACTGGGAACAGCAGCAGCCCCTTTCTTCAGATCCCTCTGTCAATCCCAATTTGGGTCCAATTTCTGGCCTCTCAAATTGGGCTCGAAGATTCCGGAATTCTACCGCAAAGGTTCAGAGCAGTACTGATGCAGATCTGTTGGCTTCATCATCATCACCTAACAAGCTTAGAAAGGGTGGCTCACCTGCAAAAGCAGCAGCAGCAAAGGAATCTGATCTCAGCATTTCTTCAGTGTCACAAGATACAAGCTCCTTGAAGGTTTTTACGAAGGGGTTTCTGGACTCCTCAAGAAATGCTGTCAAATCAGTGCAATCTAAAGCACGGAATCTTGTGTCACAAAACAAACACTGGTATCAGGTACTTGACCTAAACCCAGGATTGCAGATGTCTGCAATGGTTGGCCCGAATTTTAGACACCCACTGTTGGAAGCATGATGATGATGAAGTCAATGGGGAAAATCATGGCTGCTCATCCACTGCTATTCATGAGGCAGAGGTGATGGTCCAACACTTTGTGGGTGACACTCATAAGGTTATGACCACACTCAATTATTGTCATCTTAGTTTTTATTTTACTGGAACTAATAGAACAGGTACCTTCAAAGATTTGTTTTGGAGATTTTCTCAACGATCTCATAAGATATTTACCCTTTTCAAATAAGCAATCTGTGGATTTGCACATGACTAGTATGTTCATCTGTTGGAATGTTTGTTTAGTACCTTCACTGTTCTGCATTTTCTGTCCTGGGGTAAGGGTGAGATGCCTTAAGGGTATCATTGGCTATTGTGTAGATGATGTTTCTGAACAACTAGATTTATGGAAGCCCTTTTGAATTAATGGAATGAGTGGATGGGTTCTGTTTTGGTTCCCAGGATAATGGTTTGGAACTTGACATGGCGTACATTACAGAAAACATAGTTGCCATGGGTATTCCATCAGCTGATATGAATTCTGGTCTCTTCAGCTTTGTTGAGGTATGCAACTTGCTTTTCCCTTTTTATGCAATTTTTGGACAGAATAGCACCTTTTGTAAGTTTTCAACTAGCAGACTTCTGGATTTCCAAAGTTCAAACAGATTAAATTTGACCAATCGCTCAAGAAATCTGAGTTTGAAGATGTGTGCTTTCATAGACTTATTTCTCAAAATGTTCTTGGGTGCAAAGTGAATCCCTTGAGTTTTGTTAACTATGTTGTCAGGTCCTTAACATTTTGGATTCTTTGCAGGGATTTCATCATATGCACCATAACTACATGGAGGATGCCATCAAGTATTTCGAAACTCAACATTCAGTATGTCTTTTTTGTCTTTTGATTCAATTTTGTTTTGTAATTCTTTAGACTCTTGTTCTGTATTGTGAGAAGTTGAGACCATAGTTACAGATTTCAGACAAAGACTCTTGAGGGAAATTTTTTGTCTGAATAATTCACTGCACTACCTGGAAACATTCTCTGTGGTGTCTGGTAATAAAATTCTTAAGTCCATGCATATCTGTTTTCAGGGAAATTACAAGGTGTATAACCTTTGCTCTGAACAACTCCAAGATGCTTCAATACTTGAAGGAAAGGTGCACTTCACAGTTTCCTCTAAACCTTTTGAATTCTAGGTTTTTCCAGAATCCTAAACCCTAAACCCTGAATACAAAAACCTGGAAATCTGATATCTGCTGATGAGTAGCTTACTGACAGATTGTGAACCAGTAACAATTGGTATTTTTAAATAGGTAGTTCTTATTCAGGTCTTTATAAACTCTGTTTTGTGTGTTCAACTTGTGGCAGGGGGAATGGTTTCCAATGGACGAGAATAATTGTCCACCATTACAGTTGGTGACCACATTTTGTCAAAGTGCTTACAAGTACCTGAAGGCAGGTCTTGAGAATGTGGTGGTAGTGCATTGTAAAGGAGGCATGGCACATGCTGGCCTTATGATTTCATGTCTCCTCCTTTACCTCAAAGTATTTGCCACTTCCCTTCAATTTTCTCAGATAGTTTTCAATCAATCTCTTCTGGGTTATGGCAATGACCTGTTGAAAATCCTTAGTTCTGCCAAGCAATTGAGGTCAATTGTATGGTGCGTGTGTGTTTTTTTGCAACTCTTGTTGGTCCCATTTCCTTCTTTTTATCAGGACCATGTTTGACAATCTCTGGTGTCTGCCTTTTGGTTTTGTGAAGTTTTTCCCAACTGCAGAGGAGTCTGTGAATCACTACAACCAGAAGCGGAGCGTGGATGGCAAAGGCCTGATTCTTCCAAGCCAGCTAGTAAGTATTCCTTCATTATGGCTGGTCTTAAAGATGCATGATGGCACTTCTTTTGTATATTCATAAGAATGCACTTCTTCTTTTGTTCCATTCAAAACTGGGTGTACATTCAAAACATGCACTTCTTTTATACATTCTTCTTTTTTATGCTTCTTTTGCTGTTATAACCCTATATATGATGTATAACGTTTTTGAAAATGGCAGCGTTATGTGAAGTACTTTGAGTGTGTGTTGAGGAAATTTGATGGGCATACACCAACAGGCCGAAGGTAAAATTTCTCTGGCCACAAACAGGACCAGCTCAACTTTTAGATTCACAATCAGAGTGTCAAGGGTGCTTTGAATTTGGCAATACAAGACACAACTAGGACACGAAAAATCTTCTGTTATCTCATTTGTGTATGTAAAGATTTGCAGATGGGTGGTCTTCCTGACCCTCTTTATCAATTGACGACTTGGATTTTTTTTTCCCCTTTGATTTATGATGTTCTGATCTTAACCTGCTGATGCTGAAATCCATTAAATGCAGGTGCCAATTGAGAAGCATCCAGTTGATCAATTGCCCATCTTGGATTCGTCCAGCTCTCAATATTTCAAACCATAATGGTAAAACTCATACCTGCTCCAATGTGAGGTTCTGTAGGGCTACCGAGTGAATATCATGTGTCAGTTGGTGATTTTATTTTTCTTTTCTTGTTGTAGAGCTGACCAAGATGTGGCCTTGATTATCTCAGGTATTGTGTTTTCAAGTCGGGAACATCGTCAGACAAGAGCAATGCTGGTTTGTCTTTACTCAATTCCAGCTACCCAATAATCCCTGAGTTGTCACTCTTAGTTTACAGATACATGCTGTCAGTTTATCTTTGGTTTTGTTTTGACAGTGCTTAGAACTCCTTCATCAATGGCCTGGGTAAGCAGGTTGTTAATATGATCTTGAAATTTACTACAGACTGAGGACCAATGGCTAAGCACCAGAACAGAGAGAGTTGTGGTTTTTGACCTGCTGGAGGAGCAATGCATCACAGAAATTGATGGCGACTTCAAAATTCATTTCACTGACCGACATGGCAACTTTTATTGGTAAGCATCTGCTTGTACCCATTGAGAGAATGTTCTTTATGAATGACAAGATTTCTCATGGTCAAAACATGAATGAAAGGAAAGCAGCAGATGTGAATGACCCTATAGCAGCAATTGGTGTGGTGCCAAAACATGACCTGCTGACATGAAGCATGGACTGATCCAGAAGAATCTGGTGTGTGTATACGATGAGATTGTAGCTTTAGTTTGTCATGGTCACATGCTTCAGAGTTCTGTGTTCAAAACATCTAAAGGTCAGTGACTAGCAATGCTCTGAACATTTTTGACATGGCATGAAATCATCCCCAGAATCATGTAGAAACAATAAGCAACTACTCCATTGATAAGATAATATGACCAATCTTTTGCTGGGATTGCAGTTGGTTGAATACGAATATGATGGAGTCACAATTGATCCTCAATGCTGAGGACCTAGATGGTTTTGACAAGGTATGGTACAAAGTGCCTCTTCATGGTGATTCACCATTAACAAATCCATGGATGCATTTGTCTAGTGCTTTCCATTCAATATGTTTCAAGTTTTGTTTGTAATTCATTATCTGGGAGCAGATGGACTTCTACTTGAAATCTTTAATGCAATTATTATAAAATATCTGGTGTAATTATTATATACTTATTTACACACACCATCGGGATTTGATGATGTCAGTCTTATCAATGTTATCCACAATCAAGGTGATGGTCTGACACTTTGTGAACAACTCTGATAACATTATGAGTTATGACCGCATTCATTGTTGTGTCATCATCAAAGTGTTGTTGAGATTTTCTCCGCAATCCCAAACAGATGAAAATTCTTTAATTTGAACTCAGGAGGTGGATGGGCTACTTCCGTGATTATTTTACACATGACCTTTTAAGTCTTATTTTCATTCAGGAAGAACCTCCCTGGTCTCTCTATGGACTTGGAACATAATGACTGCCAATTATGCTATGCCCATTCCACTCTTTTGTCTACAGGGCATGGCCAGTCAAACAGCTGATTCATACTGGGAGAAGGATGAATCTGCACCTAAGGTGAAAATCATGGTGCAAAACATCTCATTCCTTACTGGTGCTCAATATGTGCAGAGACAGGTCCCTTCGGTTGGATTCCAAGTGCGAGTGGAGATCATGGATGACAATCTGCCCATTCCTGGTGATCTGGATGCAGATTCTGGTTATAAGTCTGGTGATAATAATAGGGTAGTGGCACCTGCAGTTAGGAGTCAAGCTTCAGGGAGCTCACCTTCAGGCAGCAATGCTGTAACAGTGGGAGGAGAACCTGATGATATATTTACAGGTTTGGTCACAAAGCTTGTCATCTACGGTGTTGTATAATTGTTAACTGTCAAATCAGCACCTCTTTGTTTTTTACACTTTTACTTCCCTCCTCTCATATCTGCAGTGTGAGCATTTGTGTGCATCACCATCTTGCTGGTTATTGAAAGATTGTCCTCTCTATTTTTCCAGACAGTGAAGGAGAGGAAGATGAAAGTCCACAACTGGATAATGGTGAAGCAGAGGTGAAAAGTAGGATGGATCTTGGTTTGGAAGTAGGAACTGCTTGTGTGGATACATCCAGGGCTCCTGATTTGATTGGAGGGAAAAATCAAGGGAAATTCCAAAATGTGATCACGAATGCCATGTCCGATATGGGCAATGGGATTTTGAATGCAGTGGATAGGATCCGCATTTCCCACTTGTCAGTCAGTGGGAGATTGACAAGCCTACCAAACAGCCCTCGGATGATACATGGTGACCGACAAGACTTTGGGTCTGCAAGGTCAACTGGTGACAATGTTGCCAACTGTGAATGGTTGTATGGGAGCTCAAGATCCCTGAGTGGAAGGTTTTTGGCTTCAAACAGTTTTGAGGAACAAACTGTCAAGACTGCAGGAAAACTGGAGCAGCTAGGGATAATAAACTTGGACCAAACTGGGAAGGGGGGGGACATCAGTGACCATCTTTGTTCGCGTTTCAAAGAGACACCCAATTCTTCATTCCACAGTGAGGACAATGGAAGTGTAAACTATGTGGATCCACCTAGTGATTTTCAAGCATTGGCTGTAGCCAGTGCTGCTGATGCTTCTGTTTTCAGTTTTGTTGACGATGATGATTATGAGAGTGAGGATGAAGTCACAGTAGTTTCCACTTGATGTTTCTGAAGCAGAACTTCTTCTGAAGTAGATGGTTATATATCTTATGATGGTCTAGGCTTGACTAATACAGTAAACATTGTCCATTATCACTGATACACTGCATCTAATTGTGGGATTAACCAAAGACCTTTTTCCCATCTATGTGAATTACCCCTGGAACTGAGCTTGGATTTGCAAGGCAATTTCAAACATCAAGTGAGCAAAACCACAGTATGATGAAAGAATGTTCACTTCCTACAGTGTTTGATTCAGTGTTGGGGTGGTTATTTGATTTTGTTACTAAGTGCTGGTTCCAGTCTGTTAAATATTCATGAATCATAAAACCATTCGTTCCAGGTATCAGAATCAAAACACTGTCAGTTCCTGTTATTTCAAAAGCCTGAAAGACCTGCCGGTTTTCATTAAAGAACTAGCAGTTTTGGGGATGACATGATCTACCTTACTAGGCTTACATGATGTTTAAAGTGACCAACCTCCCCAAAAGAAAACCAACCAAAGGGTCGTAACCAAAATGACTACTTGGATTGAAAATTAACTGCCATGTCACTTGAAAGGCCTAATAAAAGCTAAGAACTCAAATTGGAGTTGTGTGGAAGTATTTTCCAATCTCCACAAAAGAGGAGTATCTAAGAACAAATCCCAGACTTAAGAAAGCAAGTGAGTATCTCTAAAATAATGTTTTTGTCAATTCTCCAAAGAACTTTGAACCAACCTCTTGCTATTATAAATTTGGAAAATTGGGAAGTAGGCTTTCAAATCTGCTATTTTCTTCATGCCTCTGACAATTTGTTTTATTTTTCTAGCTTTCATTGTGAATCAAGCTGAAAATTGAATGTTGGAATTTCAACTACCTACTTTTGGTATTAGAGAGGTAGGGAAATCTGTGTTGCAGCTTCAAGTGTTGAGAGCTCACGTCAGTGGGGGCATCCTGTAGAGACTGATAAACACCATGTTAAGATATGATGAAGGCATTTCAAACAACCACTCATAATGCACTGAGTTTTTCCACAGTGCAATAGGGATGAACAGCAAAAACTTCATAAAAAATTGTCTACATCAGCAAGAACTTGATAGATCTTTTGTCCACAACCGCTGCCCTAAGGGGGAGATCATCATGGGAATATTTTCTCACTAAATTGAGATCAATCTGGTGGAACCAAATGACCTCAGGTGGTCATAAAGAAATCTGTGTGCACCTTAAGAAAGTCAGACAAGCCTCCTGTCAAAGGTGAAGGAATATCCTAGACAAGAAATCCTAGGCCTTCTGATCCAAACATGAAGAAAGGAATCCCAGGCCAGACCCTGGCAATTCACAATTGAAGAGTTCCTATAGAATTATTCTCTTTGAATGTGAGGTTGGTTGAAAGAGAGGATGGAGATGTCTCCAAAAAAGTCAAGTCATCTCATTGGAGGCATCTTAATAATTGTGATTGTAAAATGATAACATACCTTCTTCAATTTTGGGGCTTGGCCAGTCTCTTACCATTACTTGGGGCATCTGGATGGAGGGCACCTTGATAGGACCCATGCTATCAGCACACCTCACATCAGTTGCCTCTTCCTGAGTGGATACAATTAAACTACTCAGAACAAAGCAGCAACAAACCCTTTCAGTCTCCCTGAACTCTTCACACCTCTTGTGCTCATACATCACTCTCAAGTAAGCAATAAGCTAAAGAGGAGGTAATCTCCAAGCGAAGACATGGTTACTCAGGCAAAACTTGTCCCAAAAGGAATACCCCCATAATATATTCCTTATTGTCTTGAAACACTTGAATTGAGTCACCAACTGGGTAAGCTAGCCATTCTAAAGGATAGACAACCTTCACATGAATCACGTGCTTCTTCACTAGTAGGTCTTTGTGGGCATTCTGCACAGGAGAGCAATGTGCTAAAGAGACAGAGATCAAATCTTTTTAGACATCAATTGAGTAGGCAACATAGTGAGTGTCCTCTCTGATTCAGGCTAGTTGAGGCTGCTGTCTTTCAAATTATGCCTCAGGTGAAAAATTGGGTGAGAAATCAGAAGAATTTCCTGCAGAATTTGCATTATTCTAAACTCTGTATGTGGGAATCTGTGCTGCTACTACTAATTTATGCAGATACGAATTCAAGGAGGCAAAAGCTAACCCTCCCACCAAGAAGAAAGCCCTCCAAAACAGCCCAGGGAATTTGTTAGATGTGAGGAATTGTTGCTAGGGAACCCTTTTGACTTACGCCTTGTTGTTTGGAGAAGTGATGATACCATTACTTGAAACATCTTTTCTGGAAACAGAGCCATTGCTCATGATGGGTTTTATGGTGGTGCAGGTTGTGTTGCCATTGCTCAAGGCATGAGTTTTGTTGAAGAAATTTCTTGAAGGTTGAGCCTCTTCTGCATCAAGAGGAAGATTCCTGTGGGTATAGGACACAGATTGGTCCCCATCCACCATTTGGCCATTACCCCTTAGCAACCTGTGGAGACAAATTTGGAGCCCACATCAAGATCAGGCAGTCCATTAATGATGAAGACAGAATCATGTAGAACCACCTTGTCTGTAACTGGAAAATAGGTGCAATCATGTATCCGTCTTTTAATTGTTCAAGGTAGAAAGTGCAAAATTACAAACCATCTTGTGGTGAGAAGGCCCTCCACTCCTACAGGACCTCGAGCATGGATTCGACCAGTGCTTATTCCCACCTGTGCAGCAGCAGAAGTCTCAGGAATTTCTTCTAAAATATGTTCAACACAAGCTCCATATTATTGATTGCAACTGTAAGAACATAGAAGTAGCATCTACCATCTACTCAAAGTTTGACCAAGCTTCCACCATTCACACATATCTATACTGATCCACAAGGCTTTGCTTAACAAATCCTGATAGCAGTTCCTGCATCCAGTACAGGAAGATGTAGGAAAAAAGTACCTCAGCACCAAGTCCGAACCGAGCTCCATCAGAGAAGCGTGTGCTTGCATTATGGAAGACTGCAGCACTAGAATATGGAATAGGGCAGAGAGCACTAGTTAGAATGTCCCACTTGTGACTTTCATTCAACTCCACATTTCAATGTCAATAGTATTTTGTTGAAAAGATCCACATTGTGATGTAACATACCTGTCAACGTCACACAGAAACCTCTCAGCAGTTTTCATATCCTCAGTAACAATGCAGTCCGTATGCGCACTACCCAGCACCCCACCCAGTCACTTGCAATTTTCAACAAGGTATACATAAAGGATTGCTTGCAGGAAGGGGCCTCTTAACTGTCTGCTTTCACCAAAACCGGCCATCATCTATGACCCTGCAATGACTTCCTTATTCTACCATAGGATGGTCAATCAACAGCTATGCACAGATGTTAACATCCCAACAGGAAGAAGCAGAGGAGTTTTGTGTAGAGGGAGTTAACACAATTCTATGAATCACCTGCCATGGTCATGGATGTGTTCAATGGCAGCATCGATGTCCTTGACAATTTCAACAGTACAGGCTAATGCACTGTACTCTGTATGAAAGCTGATGGCTTTTGGCAGTTTCAGTAACTGCGCTGCCCTCTCACCTCCATACAATGTTACACCTGCAATACCGACCAAAATGACACTCATTGCATTGGTTTTTGACTTGAGTTCATCAAACACCTGACTTGTTCCAGTCCCCAAACAAGAACCAGAGATAAATAAAGCCAGAAACTTTCTTAGGTGTATAGATGGTTAAGAATCTTACCTGCACACTCAAGAGCAAAAACAAGGCTTTCCAACCCACCAGTGGCAACTAGGTGTTCATGTACCAACAGTGTTTCCTGTAATGACACAGGAAGGGACCATGTTTAACAGAACAAATAATCATTTCCTACACTTATGACACAGACTTTGAAGCTGTGGTCCAACTTCTAAATAGGCCAAGGGCCTGGTATGAATCTGACAGTCATGATCATAATAAAGTTAGGCTTTCAATCTCGAATCTCCTACAGTCCTAAAACACTCAGTTATCTGCCCTCCAGTTCTTCTAGACATTGGTATTTGACAGTTGGCAAATTGAAAATGACTCCACCCTGTCATGTCTTGTCCTGCTGTATCTCAATGGACAATTCACAATCTGGAACTTTCAAAGGCTTTGGTCTGATTCCCCTAGTCATGGTGAAGTTCCCTACCATTGCATTGCAAGCAGCTGGATAGTCTGTTTTGGAGTCAACCACAATGCGCTTGGCCATACCAATATCAGCAGCCTTGTCGACAAAAACATGGCAGACACCATCTACACCATATACACAAGGGAACATGTGGATTGAAAAATATAGTCTAGAAAGGAACTGACAGAGGGAAAAAGGAAACTATATAAGGTCCTGTTGTAGTATAAATTTGTTTCTTTGCCTAAAACATTTCCCAAGAGGGCAGGCAAAAAAAGCTACAGAATGTCCTTTGAATTGTCTCTGTATTAACAGAGAAACAGAACACACACATGTAGAGTGATGCTATAATGAAAGCCACATCAAATGTTGCTTGTTAGAGCCAAATATCCCGTCACCTTAAGGCCTTTGACTTCCACTAATCAGGCAGACATTATTTCACTGCAACGGTGAGAAAAAGGAAAGAGAAACGAGATAATAGCACAAGCCCAGAAACTAAGGGGATTGGGGAAAACTTGACAAGAGATCCACAAGCACGGAAAGAAAGGGCTGACCTGCATGGCCAAGGACAGGGATTTTAGTGGCTGCCTTGATATCAGAAACCAGCTTATTGCTTCCTCTGGGTATCACCAAATCTATTACATCGTCCAACTGGCCACCAAGTCCAAGGAAGAAGTCTCAGAACCATATCTCAATCTAACAAGTTGTTTCTGGCCAAAGGTTCACGAAGGGGTGAAGTTGCACATGTCTGCCTATCATATAACTTCTGCACAAACAAGGAGGGTGCAAGAACTTTCATATTTCCCAGTACCAATTGTTTACCTTAAGTAGGTCTGGGATCTCGTCCCTGGAAGTAACAAGTCCAATGAGGGATGAGCCCACAGACTTTGGCAGGGCTTCAGTGATCACCTGAAGTCACCAAATCAAAGCCCAATGATTCAGCCTCTTAACCGGAAAGCTGTATCAAAACTACAAGCCTTGATATTAGACTTACTCTCTAGGCAACTGCTCATGAAGTTGTTTGTTGACTCTCTCAAGGTGCCCTCAACTTCTTTCGGTTGAGGACATGCACCTGCACTACTATATGCCTATACAAGATATTCAAACAGCTCAAGCAGACTGTGTCATTAGCTTGAGTTAAGTGTAGACCCAAGCTTAAATTGGAGATCAAATGGCATGTTGAAAATACCAAGAATCATTAAAGTCAGCTAAATTTGATGTGCTAATTATAGCTCAGAAAAAAAACACATATTTGATCTTAACAATAGGAAAGGTTTTCCTGGGATGGGACATCTTTGGGCACCTTTTAGACTGCAACAATGAGACATACTGTGCTTGGTTATTCACAATTGCAAATAGGGAAGGAGTTCAGATGGTACTTTGTGCAATATAGCATTTGATCGGGCAGCTTCTTTCCCCCCCTTCAGTAAGATGCCATTTCCACTCTGAATTGCCAATGATGCTATCTGACCCCACAGAAAACAAATAAAACTTGACATGTGGTAACTTTGACAATTTGCAGAACAGAGGTGAATATATTTGTCGCTGTGTCAGCTGAGGATCATAGTTCTAGTGTAGAATTTATGTGGATGTTGCTACAGCCACCAGCTTTCTAACAGGGGATGCTTCAAAGTTCAGGATATTGAAAGAAATGACAGCAGACATTGCTATGAGAAATAGAGCAAAGCACATTCATGGCAGAGAATCCCTAAATTTTGAACAGTACCTGGACCAAAGCATCTGGCCGTGACTCAAAAATAACCAAGACAACACCCAATGGACATGTTGTCTTCTCCAGAATCAGGTCTTCTGCAATCTGTGACACACATTACATCCAGGAAGTGACATGATTAGCATCTCATACCTAGAAACCGTGGATGGTGGAACTCTCTAGTTGTCTCTAACTGTATCCTCTCCACCTGTAAGTTCCACTTTGACCCTGTCCTTCCAAGCATCTCACTCTACTTTTTCACATCTTTGCCTTGCTGTTTCCAGATTCATAAGCTCAGCACATAAATCTGACAATCCCTAGCATCACAATTGTGATCTAAATTGTGCATTTCTCTTTCTAGATGAGGAAACTCAGTTGGCTTACTACTAGTCCTTGCTACCAGAAAATGAGTCAGAGACAAACCTCAGTATGTTTTGACACAGCTCCAATTGGATCCTTCATGTCTGCAAGGACTCTCAGAGATTTGGCTAAACTTGCAATCTGTACAGTGGAAAAATAAAATAAGAACCTCAAAGCAACTCAAGGAAAATTCAAATACATCAGTCAAAAGAAATTCTCAATCTGTCCAATCCAACCTGAGTTTTACATTTAGTGAAGGGATCATGCTACTGAATTATCTTCTGAGATAAACAGCTGACTAAATCTATGGCAACTCGGTATGTGCCCAGTGAGACAATGGAATTAAGGGAGGCCTTCTAGACATAGGTGACCTATAACTGGTTATGACATACTTTTCCGGGCTTGATTGTAAGGCGACCAATCAATGACTTGGCAATGCCACTCAGCTGAGCTGCTTCCACATCAGCATCATTTTCAATCTTAATTCGCGCCTCGTTAGCCACCAAAGCATCAGAAACTGTAAGCAATATTTTCTTCCGCTCCTCTGATGAAAGACTCTGCAATATCCAAGAAATCTAAAATCATGACATAGCAGACAAAACTCAAACTTCATTTTATCTTGACTTTTTTCTGAAGTGGCACCTTGTGAGTTTCAAATTTTCCCTCTCCCAACATTAGCTCTAAAATAAAACATGACAACAAGACAAGCTTTAAACACCACCAGTTAAGAGGTAGAAGGGCTGCAACAATAAGGATGCGTATTATGGAAATTGAAGAAACACCTGCAGTCGGCGGCTGGCATCCCTCGCAGAAACAGCCATATCCCTAGCACCTGTTTCCTTCACATCAACCCAAAGATAGGAGTCCTTGTGGAAGAGAGTACCAATATGATCCCCGCGCATAACATGCAGTAGGCCATCTGGAGCACATCCACTACCCTCCCAGATCCCACCAACTCTTTACTCAACTGATTTGAGGACTTGGTAATGCAACCAATGTGCACAATCTCCTGATTGATATGATCCTGAAACCTAAGATATACTCATTCCATCATTCCTAGTTGAACCTGTCATGACAAAGAGAAAATAGTCCATCCTTGAAAGGTAGAATTGGTCCATGAATCAAGATGTGCTAACCTCGTGATAACGACAGGGATTCCAGCAGATGCTGCATTCCAGGCTGCATATACTTTAGCTGTCATTCCACCTCGACCAACTCTTGACTTTTCCCCAAATGTGACCATATCATCATGCTTTTCTTTCAAGTAAGTGTGAATCAGTCGTGACTTGGGATCACATGGTGGGCCTGTGTACAGGCCTTCAACATCACTCAAAAGGATAAGTAGATCAGCTTTCAGTTCCAGTGCCAATAGTGCTGCCAAGCTATCATTGTCCCAGAAGATACCTGTTCCATCCTGTTAGATGCACCAAGTACCAGTACTGCTCATCAGATTATGTGACAATGTTTGTAATACTCCTGATTCCACCTCTGTTGCTCTTAAACAGGACCACACCCTCCATTGTCTATATGGAAAAATCATGCTAAAGGAATTGAAAGGTGAAAGATTGATACAGAATGCAACGAACCAAATCTCATAGTTCCAGAAGGCTTGTAGCAGGTGAGTGCAGATACATCATGTCAATTGTAAACTGCAAAGATTCTTCATAGCCTTCCATCACCTGACTTATAAACAGATTCTGAACACTTCTAACTGTACTCACATAAGAAAACATACTTTGCTGTGCACAATAAGACAAGGGTATACAAGACATTGATAAATTACTTATGGAATTCATTTACCTTGTATGGTGCCTTCCTTGTACTGATTGCATCATTCTCATTGAAAACTGGAACCACTCGAAGTTCTAGCAAGGAGTTGACAGTTTCTGAGAGCTGAAGTCTGGATTCAGGATCTCTGAAATCATTATCTGTTACAAGAATCTGGGATGATGCCACATCCAGCTGCATAACATAGTCATACTAAGTCATGTGAGTGAGATGATGTTGTTCACACCAGAAATTATGCAAGTAGGTGATGGTGGATATTAGTGTAGACAACTGAGAAGTAGGATACAAGTTCACTTTGCCCTTGTATCCATCGAACTCAAGAATGAACTAGTCAAGGAAGTAAAAGAAAGCACAAGAGAACAGAGAATTGCCTCTCTGAAAGATGACTTCCACCATTGCAACTGGTCTCATGTCTGAAACAGCCATAAATTGTATCTATTCCACAAGAGCATTAAACACAAGGAGGATGGCAGCTCATCTCCATAGATGAGCTGAGGTGCCATAACAGTGTATTAATACCTGGGTGAAGAGACTGTCATAGAGAGCCATGAGGCCACTTTGGCCTACTGCTGCACAAGGCTTTCCATCCAACTCGATTTGCGGTTTTTCAAGGTCCACAAAACTGTATCATCAGAACATCACATGGTAAGGTAAAAGGGTCATGACCTTTCTTACAGTGAAGGCAGCCACTGCACTGTTGGAACATCAGATTCTACTAGAGAGGCTGCTGAGAAAGGGTTGACAGTGAAAATTGAACCAAAACAAGAGCTAGAATGGATACACAGAAACTCACCTGCTATTCAGAAGACGTTGGTGGCGCAGCTTTTGTAAGCCAATACCCACTGCCCCTGAAGTCACAAGTATGACCTCTATGCCTTCTGACATTAGCTCCTTAACCTGATGAGAGCAAATGATCATTAGCAGCATATTACGATTCTCCAAAGTCATCAGACCTGCTGTCTGCTACCTTACAGCAGTTCTCTAGCTCTATAATTGAAGGACCAGCTGATGATATGACATCTGTATGTGCAGATAATCCAACAGCCAGTTGGGTGGTCAAAATCAGTGGATCTCCAATGTAACAATTGCCCTATGATGTCTGTTCAATGTGGATCTGCATTCCAGGGCATCATCATTTCTGTCTCTCTCCCTCAAACCACATGTGAGAGAGCTCAACAAAAGAGAACCCATAATTGCTGAAACAACCAACTGTAGCATGTGACTGCTTGAAGGACTAACCTGTTCACATAAAGCTCCAATCCGGCCCAGTGCAAGCTTGCCATCATTTCTGGTTACAACCGCAGTTCCAACCTGTTTTACTCAGAAACCAAGAGTCAGGCTTGTTACCAAGAAATTTCTATTTGTCTACTACAAGGGCAAGAATGCCATCCAATGGACAAACAAGTCCAAAAGCTCAGCTCTGTTTAAAACTCAGCATGTTAACCTGCCAATCTGTGCATCAATCAACATCATCAACAAAAGCAGAATTTCTCCTGCAATCGTCTAAAGACAATAATCAGTGGTGGCAAAGTCATCAATGTCAGCACAGATTCCAGATTGGCCAAGTGATGACCCCTAAAATCTAAATGCTATCTTCTTCAGGGCACCAGTGCTGTAACGCTCTCTCAGTCTGATCGTATATCTCTCATCTCTTCAAGTACTGTACAATACAATGTGTCATACCAAATACACAGCAAGATTATCGTTATCACTTCCTTGTGGAAAAGGAGAAGAATTTGGATCCTTAAACTATGGTCTCTGAATGGACAACAATTCTGAGTGTCCAGCGAATGAGATACTGGCAGTGAGCGGATGATGCAAGCTACTATTGTTCACTACGATTATCGGCATCCTGGAGCTCAAGAAGATTAGCAACACCAATTCTATCTATACTTGCATTGCGAGGCAGAACTCGACTGCGACGTACACAGACAATGCCATTGTTTGCAAGCAAGGTACCTTGACAACCACTCGCTTTGCATCCTTGATGAATGCCCGAGATGGATCCATTTTCTCCTGAAAACGAAGCCAAGGTTGTCCACCACCTCCTTTTGAAGCTTTCTGCAGGAGGACACGAGAGCGATCTCAAAAGCGAAGCGGGCCCGATGAACCTCTCGCTCTTGAAACTCGCGCACTCGTCGAAAGCAATATTACGGTCGATCTTCAACAATCAAGCCTGTTGCAAGTCGTCAAGGGTGAAACGAAATCAAGGACTTCTTATCCCCAGCGTTTGTTGATCGCCTGCAAAAGAGGCCTAGTTTGTACGCGAATTTTTCTCCTAGACTCCTCCTTCCACTGCTACAGAAGAGCAGGCAAACCTCTTCAACAAATACCAGTAGTTTGTCAAAATGCAGCCAACCGATGCAATTGTGCACTCGATTTCCAAACAAAACCGCAATCACAAGACTCACAAAAAGAACCTGAACGAACAAACACAAAAAGCCAAAGAAAAAAACAAAAAACAAAAAAACACACCACAAGATTCAAGCCAAAAACAAGACCTCTATATACTCACACACTTCAACGAGACGATCATCAACAAACTCTTCGCAAGAAAGAGAGAGACAACACGTAAAATCAACAACAGTAGGTAATCTGACAAATGCAAAGCATAAAACAATATTTGCTACAGACACAGAGAGAGATATAAGGAAGACTTTTGATGAATTGCTGCAAAAGACATGGAAATCAAGCTCGCAATAAATACCAGAAAAAAAGAGCTTTACGCTTCCAGCAGCAGCAGCTTCTAGCTATATTCTCGGGCCCAGCAACAGAAGTGAAAAAAAACACACAAGGACGACTGCAAGTGCAGTATGCAGCAGCGATGGAAAATGCTGGGCCACTTCTTCCCTTTCCCTTCTTCTTCCTCTGCGCCGTTGCTGAATCCCCTTGAGGCCTGATCCCTAGGGACTCCCCTAATTTGAGGGTGGTACCTAGTCTGGAGGGCGGTGGTAGCCCTAGGGTGCAGGACCCAAAATTAGGGGACGCCCCCTACGACCACACAGGCCTAAAGCACGCAAGGTCTATTTGTCATCAGTGAAAGGGTCCTTCAATAACTGTTGAATGAATCCTGCAAGGAGATGTTTTCAAGTACAAAGAAAAAACTTTGGAGTGCTTTATGTTTTCCAAAATGCTCCATGAGATTTTACACTTTGTAAACATACCTCCAAATACATGAAGAAAAATATTGAAGGTTTTTTACAGTATAAGGTGAGGATCCCCATTTAGGGTGTTATATGTACTCACTCTTAAGGAGTAGGTGTAGAGTGAGAGGCATCTTACACTTACCTACACCTTAAGGTAATAGGAACACCTATTTATAGGTATGAGAACCCTCTCACTTTTAAGGAGTAGGTGTAAGATCCTTACTCTCTTCTTTTGAAAAAAGACAATGTTGTGTACCCAATGTTGTGTGGGTAGTAGAATCTGCTACAAATACCCGTTGGTTATCAACCCAGGTATATACTCACTTATCTGATGGAATACAATGTTGTGTGATTATTAGAATTTGCAAAACTCATGATTCTTTGATTCTAAATTTTTTCAAGAACTGGAACTGCAGATTAATACTCGTAAAAGTCCCTCCCTGTCTTAAGGAGTGGGGGGGCCTAGGCATAATATCCTCCTCTGCTGTGGGAGGATATTCATGGATGGATGTGCTCCAAATACACTCGGAAAAATTCTGTGAGTGCTATAAGTGAAATGACACTAACTGACTTTTATTCATCAGCTACTACCATTCATCTTCTTTGGTTCCACAACATTGGAACCAACTCCTAAGGTACTTTTTCTAACTATATATATTAGCAATATCACCAAAGGTGGTGGTACCAAACAAACTGAAGAGTTGTAAGGAAAGGAAGGTGTTCAGATGGTGTTCATGTAGTTGTTGCACTGTAATCAAAGTGAATGCAACAAATTCTCACTTTGGGTAATTAACCCATTCTTTCATCTTCTTCAGTTGTTGGTGTTGGGAACTTGACTCCAAAGCCACTTTGCATCCTTGCATCAATGAATCCATACCATGGTGAGTTGGATAGGGTCTTCGGCGGCCTTGAATTGACTTGTATTCTAGTACATGGGCTTCTTGCATGGTGGAAGTGATGTGAATAGGTACATGCTACCACCACATGGTGACTTGGATTGGGTGTTGTTGGAACCTTGTTCGGGAGAGGTACCCACACGATTACTATTTAGGCAAGCGTATTATTAGCTCATGCCAAAAAATGGTGACTGGCAATTTTAGGATCATAATTTTCTTGCGGTTGATGGGAAAGCTTGACATTCATGAAAAAGACCTCAATTTTTTTTCCTTGTGTGTTGAGGTGGAGGGAGAGGGCAAAGTGATTTTTACTTATTTATAGTTCTTAATGTGTTCCCATCAAGTTCTCAATGCGTTCCCCAAGTTGTTCCCCATAGCACCACACTTTTATAGCATGTGCTTCAAAGTGCATATAAACTATAAAGGTGGAGTGCTTAATGTTTCAAAAATTTGGTGAAGGCAAATCAAAGTGGCTCCTTTCGAAATTGAATATGTAGTAACAAATGTTGTTCGGTTCTAGCTTTTCCAAGGAAGCTCTAGTCCCAGTTCCAACTTTTTTTTTTGAATTTGATAGAACCTTCAGTTTTGGTCCAAGGATTATTATTATTATTTTTTTGATAAACTTTTCAGGCACAATTTCAGACTCGGCTCTTCACTCTAGACTATTGATTCCTGGTTATTTCAAATCTTAAGTGGGCCTGGTTCCAAATTGGATCTAAATCTACCTGGTTACGGATAGCCCAAAATTGATCGGGGCTCTATGTGGTTCTACTTACCGATGCAAGTCTTTAACGGGCCCAATTCCAAACTAGATGGGGTTGTACCTACCTATGCATAGACCAAAATTGATTTTTCAATATTATTGACACTATACAACCAATAGAAAGGATGACTTAGATGGCTAAACCAAAAATTCAAAAAAAACAAAAAACAAAGTGAAAAAAACTTGCATACTTGAAACAGTTGGGGGACCCAAATGGCCCGAGAAATGAACCCAAAATGTGAAACCGGACAACATTAGTCAGTAACAACTAATTATTTGTTCCTATGGTTCGGTGGAGAATATTTCTACAAACATTATGCTTTTAGAGCCCTACATTACACATAAATTTGGGTGCATTTTTTAATGCACCTGCCCATGCACCATGGCTACCTACTGAGGCTCATGAATCAATCTTGCTGGTCAAAAAACCGACTAGCCCACATTCACAAGGCCGAAATGAATAAGGGCACCACTGGATTGAACCCTAATGGATGAAGTCCTGTTATGACTCATGTGTTCACGGTTTCATTCATTCATTCTCAGCCTACTCACAAAAGGCGGATACCGAATCAAGTGACACTCGGTGGAGAGCAGAAAATAAGCGCGTGTGACTGTTCACAACTGGGTGCCATATGCGTGGAAAACTGCTGACTTGAGTGTTTCCTAGACAGCTTGTCTCGGTGCAGGTTCCGGAATGAAGCACAGAATTTAGTTGAGGAGGTCAAGTTATGCAAAGTACTGCTGTTCATAAATTGGGCCAGACACAAAAACTGCCAAGTTAGGTGTGCACGTTATGTGGTAGAATATTGTTATGCATTGTTAGGTGATGTCGTCATGGGCCATATCAGACCATGTCGGTCAGTTATCAAAAACAGGAACAGACCCTTGACGGTTATCATGACGGTTCTTAGGGGGTTCATACTCATGGTTCTTGACACAATCAAAGAACTATAGTTCTCAGAAATTTGAAAAAAAATCAAGCAGCAAACTTTATAAGATCCCTTTTTTTCCGGTTCTTTCATGAAACCTGCTGGTTTGTCACGACTTTCAACCTGGACTAATAACCCCCATTTTAAACTGGGGGTACTTATTGAGATTTTTTTTAGTGCCGGGAACCAGTGATCTTAGATTGCGAAAAAATTCCCCCCAACAAACTAGAACCGGCAGTTCTCTGATTCTGAAACATTTGGATAATTGGAATCAGTGTTTATTAACAAAATCAAATACCCGTCCAACAATGATGGTATCAGACTACTGACCTCGCAAATTTCCCTGCAAAGACGAGAGAGATGTGCCTTATTGTCCAAGACTGAAGTTGTGTATGTGGTCGGTTGCAAGATTTTTCTCTGCAGATTTTGTTGGAGCTGAACATGGCAGGCAAAGTGGGCTCTAAAATCCTTAATTATTATGTACTGATGTGGTTGATTTTCAATGGATTTGTCCTATTATGTTGTCAAATTACATAATATAATATAATTTATAATTGACCCACTTGCTCTCTAAATTTCTTGGGACATGCTTAAAATTGAAACCACCCTCATGAGAGATGTTTCTGACATTTTTTAGGGGTTAGCAATTGGAATGTGGTAATAACTGTGTTATGTATTCAGTGGAAAGATGTTGTCCCTGGCTGAGTCATGTACTCTGCAAACTTATGCTTTCACTCTCACATAACAACTTGATTACAAAAAAAATCCCCAAAATTGGACAATCCTTAAAATGTATGGAAAAATTCACCCAAAGGAATTGAATGCCATGATCATGGCTTAGATGGAGCTTATAAAACCCTATACCCAAATGTGTGGAATTATATATATAAAAACGCATACCCAATTGTAGGAAAAATGCATGATTATCTGTAGATGAAGCTTCTAGGCAGCACCCATATGTGTGTAAAATTCATCCAAGGGATTGAAAATTGTGACCATATCTAGATGGAACTTATAGAAAGCCATACTCAAAAATACACTAGATAGAAGAACAAACTTTTACTACTCCGTGTTACAAGGTACTTGAGAGTTGAAATTTGAAACTCAAATATGTACATAAACTCCATAACTCCCTAGATCAGTGGGACCAAACTTGAGTCTACTCTCTCTCTCAGTTTCACAACTCCCTAGAATTAATGAACTTGAGACCAAAGGGGCACCCACACCATTGGTGGATTAGAAAACATCTTGGGTGATTAACACTTCTACAAATCAGGAGGTTAGGATGTCAGGACCACCAGGGCCAATCCAGTTGTTGCTGGTAGATTAACAAATTTTTTGGGATTAGAAACACTTCTACAAATCAGGAGATGAGGATGTCAGGACTCAGAACCACTAGGACCAAATCCAGTTGTTGCAAAGTGAGGTACTTAACTAGGCTAGACGGATTTGTGCACTGAACTGGTCTCCAGTTTCCTATATTTTTGGTGGTCCTTTGTTTGTCCCATCATATGACAACAACCGGATCTGGAACTTTAGGGTTTAGGGTTCACTATGACCCAAAGATAGAGAATTGTTGCACTAATTCCTCCCACCCTTTGGCTGATGATACCTAGGGCATCTTACAAGATTAGGACTTTGGAAAAAATAAAATTGGAATAAGTAAGTAGTGGTGCTTCTTTGGACATCAGAGGGGGTCTTGCTTAAGATCGTTGATGGGAACTGGGAACAGCACACCCCTTCAGTTGCTTTCATCTCAAAAACATTTGTGAATTATCTAGCTTTTACCCCAGGAAAAGCAAAAGAGAAATACTCTGGTCTTTGTCAAGTCATACTAGCCCATTGCTCATATCATTCCATGACTGATTCCAGAGAGAGTTAGTTTTCCTAACATGGTGGCACACACTTGAATAAGAGCTCCCTAGTTATATTATATACTTTGCAGCCTTTTGACATTTGCCCCCCTCTCTAACGCCCTTTTGCACATGGTTGGCTGCACTGTTTTGTTTTGGGGGGGGAATTCTTGCACTGTGGCAACAAAAAAAAAGGGGTTCTGTTGCCAATTGTGCAAAGGGATTTTGTGAAAACAATACACAAAAGTCTCCGAATTTTGAGGTAAAATACTCTGGTTAGGAGTAGCCTTTGAATTTTGATTCCAAAAAGTTTCTACTCTCTTGGCTGATCTCTAGCCAAATTTGGCTCATTCCTCTTGTGGATGATCGCCCAGCCCACCTAATGGACAAAATTGGGGAAAAAAAACCCTGGTTGGCTGAACCTGATAATTTACTCTCTCCTGTGTCCCCTACCCCAAATGCTTGGCACTCCGGTCCACTTGGTTATGTCCGATAACCAGCGCTCAAGACCCAGTTACCTTGTCCAATAAAGTTAGCAAATTGGGAGCTGTCAGAGCTATCATGGTGCTTTCTACAGTGTTGGGTGCCTAATAGAAATGGCACCAGACCCCGGTGGTTATCAAGGTGGTTCTTTAAAAGATAATTTGTGAGTTTCAAAAAATCAAAGAATTAGTTTTCATATATAGCCACAGTCCTCAAAACTCTTTAACAAATTTAATACATTATAATTGCAACCAGTCAAATGACCTTATATAAGATTATCAATTCTTTGCATGTTAAAAGATAATTTGTGAGTTTCAAAAAATCAAAGAATCAGTTTTCATATATAACCACAGTCCTCAAAACTCTTTAACAAATTTGATACATTATAATTGCAACCAGTCAAATAACCTTATATAAGATTATCAATTCTTTGCATCTTCTTTGAACAAAACTATTTGTTCTTCGAAGGGTTTGAGATAATGAGAACCGGAGGTTGTTTGAAACTGGAATTCTAAAGAAAACAGGAACAAGAGGTTTTTTTTTTCTTCTTTTGAAAGCTTTCAAAAATATTGAATTGCAGGTTTTATGTTTAGGGTAAAGCCTTGGAAGTATGGTTGAATTCTCTCAAAATAAGGGGCCTAGGACAAGGTGATAGCCATGTCCCCCACCTGCGGGCTTTATTGATTGTAAACATTGAGGCAAAATTATCACGAGCCTAAACATACATAGATCACAATAGGCAGTCTTGTTTTGGTTTAATAATTGTCCAATACTGGTTGAGAGCCTATGATTGGATCCCACAATTTGGGATAAGCTCTTCAAATGCAAGGAGAGGGGTTTTGTTGACTCAAATTGGATCTACAATCTGGTTCACATTTTGCAATAGATTTTCCATTTGTGTCAAAAAAAAAACTAATAATAATTTAAATTGGATCTTCAATTTGAGATTCAATTCTCAATAAATATGGGAGAGCGAGATGATGAGTTATTATTATTATTATTTTGAGAACTCACCTTCTTGAGAATTATTTAACACAAAACATCAGTCCAAGGTATGGTAAGCAGAATCATGCAACACCTATGCATGGTAATCCCAAAAGGGTTGATAGAGAATGAGTGTTTCTAGTGGAGCTTGCTTTGGGTTCAAGGTGATGCAGTCTGCTGTAATATGGTGCTCTACGCATTTAGGTGCATCCAAGGTAACAACTTAGCATGGACACATTGGATCCCAACCAAACTTCAAAGGGAATTGGCCTAGTCAGAAAATATCTGCAGAATTGATGATCTTTCAAGAAGGTTGTGCAACAATTCTGTGTGGAACTGGCCACTTCTGGAAGGAGGCAGTACCACACGAGCAGAAGAAGTTCGGTAAGTGAAAATATTGGGCTGCTGCCTTGTCCTGGGCCCATTATCTCGGGAATGCCCTCACCCTGGGGGACTCTATCAGTGTGGTGGGCATTGTTTCTTTTTATGTTTTAAATTTGTAGCACAAGTGGCAAGGGGATGTAAGAAGGCAAAGCCTTTATGGCTATTTGCCAAAAAAATCGATGTGATGTAGGTGGCTCTATTGCAACAACGTAAATTAGGCAAAGCATTTTGAAGTTGTAGGGGTTTGAAGTGGCTCCTACTTAGATGTCTATGTGTACAAGAGTAGGCTGCACACATGTAGTGGTGTTCAGATTTTAGGCTTCTAGCAAAAAAATTATGTTATAAAATTTGACAACATGTAACAATTTCAAAGTAGAGTATTTTTTCCCTGCACCTTGCAGGGGATTTGAACCTTGGTCACAAGGACCCTGCTCATTGCAACACAAAGTACCTGTAGTAGTTGACAATGTTATTATTTGGATAAACAAACAAAACATGATCAATATAACATAGAAGACACACTTACAAGTTATAACTTTTAGGTTTCATATAGTCCAAGGCTCAAGCCCATATAAAAAAGCTACATACATCTCCAAAAAAATCAAAGGTTGGCTCAATAACAAAACAACACAAAATAATAACTTGCAATTCATAAAAGTCAAGTTGGAACTATAAAACCCGACAATCATGCATTCATTCCTATCCTAACCTTGTTTCCATCATTTCAATGCATAATAGTAACTTGGAAAGGAAAAGTTTCAGTAGTGAAAAAAATCTTGAGCAAACATGCGAATGGCAATATCCAAATGCCTTGCCAATTGATTTTGCAAGGTGGACTTCATAAAAGTTAAAGTGGAAAAGGTTCTTTCATCTTCCACACTACCAATGACTTGAACAATTGTTAGTCCAACAAATTGCATGAACTTAGAAAGATGTTGAATGAATAGATTGTTTGTGGTGAGCTGATGTCACAATTTAATCACTAAATTTTCATCTCTAGGCTTTGTCATAACCTTAGAATCCTAACTCTTCATAGTTAGCTTGAAAAAAAACGTTTGTAATTCCAAAATCTCCCTTAAAAATGCCTAAAAAACCCATTTGCTATCACCACAAGTTTGTGGGGTATGCAATAATGTTGTTTGATAAGGGATAAATGGTTTATAAAGGTGGACTCACAATTTGGTTGTAATTAGTATTGTGATCATTCATCAATTCATGATTTGGAAACCTTTGCTCTAGTTTAGTGACCAACAAATCATAGGTAGCAATGCATTGATTCTTGTTCACATGCACTAATCAGATGCACATGCTTGATCAAGATCACATTTTTGATGTTGGTAATAGCTCCACCTTCAACCAAATGCTCACTTGAGCAAAATGGGCACCTGTTTCTAGCCTACAACCACATAACAATGAACAAAAATCCAAATATGGTTATCAATTATAATCACTTCATTTGTAAAAATAGAAAGGAAATTCGAAGCTAGAATAACCTCTTTAATGGCACTCAATACCACACAGTGCAAAACTTTTGCAATTTCCCATCCTACACAATCACTCTAGTGCTTAAGAGGGTTGTTAAGCACTTTGAGGAATGCAAACAAGGATTGCATTTGTTCATATTTAATCATGGGTTTGCTTTGGGAAAGTAGGTGGAAAATCACTAGAAGAAATGTTGTTCATTTTTACCATATTTTTATGACTACTACATGACTAGTGTCCAAACCAACTTATTTTACAACTAGTAATGTGTTAGTCATATGTGTCCATGTAGTTGCAACTTGTAGTTGCATATGCAACTACATGAATTCTAAGCAAATTTTAGTCGTAAATGTGACTATAACTTATGACTAATATGATTTTCATTGAAAATGTAAATGAAAAGTGAACAATTTCATTCAATTTTGATTGCATCCATTGATGGATGATAACATAATTGTTTTTACAATTACAATGAAAGTTTTTGCAATTGCTTGAATAATATATTCTACCACACATACAAAAACACATAGACCACACATGGAAAACTTTGTTATTTCAATTAAACTAGTACCCCTTCAATGTACTCATCCATGGGCCTTCCATAATGTAATATCTAATTGTTAATAGATTACTAAAAAGGCTATTATAACTTAGTTGGTAAACTAAGTTAGGTAAACTTAATAGGTTATGTTAAACTAAATAGGCCTATGTACATTGATAGCCTAACCTAGCTTGCATACTTAGTTAATTGGCTTAAGTTATTTATAGGTAGTAATAGGTTTATTTACTAGGTGTAACTAATAGGCTAAGCTATGAAAGTTAAACCTAGGTAAGCTAAGTAGGTTTGGTAAGTAGTTGGTAGGTTATGTAGTAGGTAATAAGTAGCTAAATTAAGTAATAAGTATTTTATTGTGTGAATATATGATAATGTTTTTGTATGGGACAAAGGATGTGATAGTGTTATAGTGTTTCACTTCCATTAGAATTTATCCAATATCCTTTGTTTACAACTTCAAACTTATAAAATATATAACTAGATGAAAGAACAAACTTGATTCAAGGTATGCAACTATAAACATAGTTCATGTGCCATTTGGGATGAACCAATCAAAGGCTTGTCCCTAACAAAATAAATAGGATCTTACTTACTTACTTAGCCTATGTTAAGTAAATTATTCTACCCTAATTTAGCTTAGAATAGGTTATTTATTATAATTTAGCTTAAGATAGATTATAATTAACTATTTATAATATTTAACTACAGTAATTATAATATGGAATGATTAGACTTATAATATTTAATTGTTGTAATTATAATATTTAATTACTATAATCATAATATATATTTTTTGAACAAATGGAAGATTATCATGTGTTTTATGGTTATTGGTTTTTAAAATTACCATGTGGTTAAATCTTAACCACCCATTAATGGCACATTTTGTAGCATGTGACTATCCCAAATGTAGTTGCAAATGTAGTCACAAATTGGGGTTCCACACCATACTAAGGTTCATCCATGGCAATGGATGAAAAATTATAGTTTAGTCATTAAGGTTTGCGACTACATTTTCAACTTCATGGCCATGTCATGTCTTTTGCGATTGATTATTTTATGGCACTTTTCTAAAGCAACTAGGTCATTTTTAGTCACATGTTCATTATAACTACAAATGAGTTGCAAATTTAGTGATTGATTTTCAATTTTTTTTTAATGAATGAATACAAATTACACTAATTTAATTATATAATTTATGTAATGAAAAACAAGCACAAAACATTTGGGAAAATATTTTCATAGCTCCAACTCAATTTGCAATTAAGGAATAACAAAAAGATTTAACCCATATGCTTTGTTTTTGAATCCCATGTTACAAACTATATAAAGAAGGTTTGTTCTTTTATGTTCTCACATTAAAATACATGTGCCATTTTGGGATGAGCTCAAAAAAGTTTAACTTTAAAAGGAAAACATAAAATTAAAAAAATAAAATTCATGGCTATTCTTTAGTTCATTTAGTCTTGTGGTTTTTTACCTACTTACCTACTTAAGTAAGTAAATAGGCCCTACTTGTCTACCTAGGTAAATAGGTAGGTAGGTAGATAGGTAAGTAGGTCTTAAGTAAATATGTAGGTATGTAAGTTTTAAGATTTATCAACCTACCTACCTATGGTTATGTACGACCTACCTAGCTACTAAATAATTTTTTTTTATTTAGTTTTTTTCAAAATATAGTTAATGTGCCATGTGACAATTTTTTTATTGTGCAACATGTCACAATTTCATACCACCATTAATAATCATAATGGACAATTGAGATCAATATTTTGAAAAAAATAATTTATGTCCAAATTTTTTTATAGTGTCATATGTTAGATTTTAATAAATGGATGACAATTAATGACATCAACATAACATCATGTGTGTAGTTTTAATGGAGTTGGACAACGGTTGAAAATGAATTGTAACGTATATACAGTGATCATACAATTTGTTTGTTAGCATTCATGATATATAAATATAGTGAGTTGCAAGTGTTTGATGCAACTCAAAAATTGAGTTGTAAAGCTAGTTGTAAAACACCTTTTTTTTTCATAGTGAAACTAGCTTCTCCTTCTTAACAAAAGTAGAATTTGGCAAACCCTAACCTTATCAGGGAATGAACATGCACATACAAATGACAAGGAAAGGCCACACAATGGTGACAATTTTTTTTTTCCATGGGTGGTCATTCAAATTTCTTACAACTTAAATAGAAATTCAACAAATTATTTCAAATTTTCAACTTTGTTTCTTTTTTTCAAGCTTAGGGGTAGCCAAGTAGTCACATATGTAGGGATTTGGCTAAATTCACTAGTTGTGAATGTACATGGTTTAGGACTTATGTTTCGTGTAAATGTAAATCTCATAATGAAATTTATTTTTTATTTGTGTAAGTGTCTAATATTCATCTATGTTCGTGTAAGTGTAAATGTGAAACACAAGACATGTAAGTGTAAAAAAAGTACATTTATATGAATTTACTTGATCATATAAAATAATATAAATGTAAAAAAATTAACTCATACAATTTTACAGTATATGAGCCAAAAATTGTTCTGCTTTCAGATTCCTTACATTTTTCCAACATAAGCCTGCTTTTTCATAAAAGAAAACGGGGCTCAAATTACTGTGTTTTAGGAAGGTTTATTATATATATATATTCATTCAGTTTTGTGATGTTGCCAAACTGATGATCATTGACAACAAATTTAGCCAGAAATAGTTACAGAGCAGATCTGAGAGAAGATTTTTAAAAAAATCTTTTTGTATTGTGGCTACATGCTGGAGCCTATGGTAGAAATCTGGTGAATGTAGATTTTTTATTCCAAAAAATCCTTTGTTGATGTTGCTGGGCACTTTCCTTCTTTGTTTTTTTTGGGTTTCTTTTTCAAAAAATGGCGAAAGTTTGCTACCACAAAATAAAGTTGTAAGTGTGATCTTTTACTGGTCCCTTGAGACTTAATGAATTTAGCATGTTTTCCTTTACCATCTGTCTACTAGTCAGAGATAATATTTATTTTCTTTTTTTCAGAAATCTGCCTGGAATTTACCCAATTTTTGAAGTGCCCATTGTAGCCTTACCTACTGTAAATATTAAGAATTTCCATTTTGTACATCTTTCCTCCTGATATCTATATATATATATATATATATATATATAAGAATAAAACATAAAAATAAAAAATAAAAATTGTGATTGATAAACGAATACAACACAGGTTAAAATCAGAGTTGGGCAATGCTCTCTTTTTCAAAGAAAACACCCACGGGTATGGGTCAGGTATAAACTTTGAGTGATGGTTCAAGGAATGATCATTGACTTGGAACTGTGGTTCTTGAAATCAAAGAACCTACCCTGAATCGTTAGCATTTTGGGTGCCTAGGTGCCCACCGTAACAGTCCTCTCATGAAACCGATTCATTCTTTGAAAATTTCAAAAACCCAAAACAAGAGGTTCTAACAAATCCAAGAACCACCTAACGTTTTCTTCTCTGCTTTTCTTTTCTCTATCATAAACATGTTTAAGGTTTTAAGATTCATAACCTATCTAAATAATATTTCAATAATCAGGGTAGGTTATTAAATTTTTTAAAATCAAGACCCAACCCATAAAGGTCTTGCCTGTTCTTGGAATGAGGTGTATAAAGAGAGTGAGCCCTATTTAAAAAATAATCAATAGCCAATTGGTAGATTATCAACTACGCAGGTTGATACCTAGATTTTTTCTCAATAGCAAACCAACATTGGTTCAAACCTCACACATCAGTAACCAGCTAGCATTGGTTCAAACCACCCCAATACAACAAAATTTGAAGTTTAGTTGGTTTTCTAAAATCTAAATATTACCCTCCAAAAAAGGTAACTCATATTTTGCATCTTGCATCAGGTAATGTACCAGTACTACTGGATCTTTTCTTCCCCCAGCTACTATCCTGGTATAGGGTAAGCTTCAACACATGTTTGTTGAATAATTAATTAATTTGGAAAATTTGATTCCATGTTGATAATGGAATACTGTTAAATATTCTAAAATATTCTCTATTTTGCTTTAGACAATTTTTTTCTTTGGAAAAATTTTAGTTGAAAATCTCAATTTTTCTGCAAATTATTTTATTGGTGTGGAAGCTGCCAAGGTATTATGGTAAACAAACTGAGTGAGCAATTATTCTACTAGAGTTCAAAGGGTACAAAGGGTATAAGAGTGCAATTATTCAAAGGGTACAAAGGGTATAAGAGTGCAATTATTCAAAGGGTACAAAGGGTTTTTGTGAGAAAAATGCATCAAAGTCACCACATTTTGAGGAAAACAATTTTGAAGTCATCATAGTTAGACATAGGTTTCTGAAGTTGGAGGTATCCAAAACAAAGTAGCATTTTAAAAAAAATTACTTTCCTCTTTGAGGTATAGCCAAATTTGGCTTGTTTCTCTTGTGGATGATCACCAATCCACCCATGTCACAAAATTGAAACAAAAAACCTGATTACAAGGTATCATAAAACTATGATTTGTAGTCACCATGGTCTTTTAAAGAACATTGCCATTTGAACGAACTAATAGTTTATAGTGTTGATAAATGTTGTCACCAAGGTGTTGCAATATTGATTCGGCAAACTTGTGTAATGCTCTATTCCCATGCATGAAAACATACTAAAAATTTGGGTTCCCCATTTTCAACCATTGTCCAACCATCTATTATGGATTGTAGTTTGCTTGTTGGTTTTGTCCCAAACTTGCGATAGAAATATTGTGGGATTGTTTTCGAGCAGGTGCAAAGAATAGAGGTTGGTAGGTTGAATGGATAAAGTTTTAAGGAGGACTTTTGTGTCTAGTCAAATTTTTAAAATGATAATTAAGGGTGCAATTTTACTAACATGTATCAAAACAATTGTAACTACTACTTAATTTTATGTATTTAATATATTTATTGAAAAATTATAATTTTTTTGAAAGAAAATATTTTTAAAAATATATTTAATGAATAAAAAACTACTAAAAAGCATGTGAAATCAGTTATAACTAGTGATTTTAAACAACAAAAATAATTTACAGAACTTGTAAATGAATTTGAATTTTTTTTTAAATGGCGTGTTTTTAAAAATTTTTAACACAACTTTGAACTATAATTGTATATAATGAAATTTTGAAAAAAGTATTGAAGATTTTTTTCAAATTTTTTTCAAATAAATAATGAATAAACAAAAGACTAAGGGTCCAAACGCAACAAAAGGAGCAAGGTTGTAAAGGTGAAAAATCTTTTCCAAGGACTCCATTTGACATGGAACAATGATAATGTGCCGGTCTATCATCTCATTTTTTGCATTATTTATAACCAATTTATGACCTAAATGTAAATTGTTTTTTGAAAAGACCCTTTATTGTCACCTTTTCAACTTCACTCAACCTGCCACCTTGATGTTAGTTTGGAAACCTTGTACATGTGTGCTCAATGTATAAACAATGTCCCTCGGTTAGAAAATTATCAAGGGAGTGATTTCTTTGGCGGAGAAAGTGACAAGACCTTAATGAATCCCTCTTGTTCCAAAATCTCCAGCTTGTGCTTGCAGAATCTTCACTTCCAAGTGCTGTGACACCAACAGAGTCAATGACTTCATTTGGTTATGGTGAGAGAGTGGCTTACATGGCTTTCTCTGGCTTCATTCTGCCTGCTACCAGGAAAGCTCTGTAGGACAAAATCCATTCATCAATGCATAGTTTTACCAACAAACTAGACTGTTCCGATTATTACAATGCATTCTTTCAAGAGCATCTTATTGGCTGAACTTTGAATGGGTTTCTCTTCCAAAACAACCTATTGCAGTGTTCCCAAGATCTACTTGCCAATGAACTACATCAAATGCAAAAGTAATTGGAAATATTGTGCCCATGCTTGAAGAGGTTTTGAGAATTGGCATTGACCAGCATTATATATGGGTAGTATAGAGATTGCAAATTACAAATCATGTACTGTGCAAGAAATATTGTTCAGTACCTTGACAGAATAATTAGGAGCGAGGAAGGAACGGATTGGTTTAGAGACAAATCCAGCCAATCCTGCAGCTGTAAAATTGCATACCACACAGATCAACATGAGTTATCTATACATTAAACAGCAATGAGCTCAATGAATAAAATTACAAACATGGCCATCCAGAAAGTAATGTGATATGTAACAAAGTCCACAATCTGGAGCTAAGAAAAACAAACCCCAAAGATAAAAAGATAGTATCAGCAGAAGATGCACTGGCAGGAGAGTTACCTGTTGCATTTCCTCCACAGACCTTAAGCCCAGCATTCCCCACTCCCTGAAAGCTGCCTATAGCTCTGGCTCTGAGAGAGTATTCAGACCCTCATTCTGGATTGTCCTGTCATCTTGCTTAATCCTGTCCTCCCAGCCCAACATCAAGAGCTTGTCCTTTCATGTAGACAATATATCTTCCATTAAGTCAGGACATTTTGTACCGTCATTTAGACCATTCAACAATGCAAACCAAAGCACTTAACAAATATTGCAGGTCGTCCATCAGTTCATGGGGCTCCATGGTTTGAAGTACAAAGACTGCTTGGCTATACCATAGACCTAGAAGGTATAAAATGAAGTGAACTGCAAAGGTCCAAAGCTGGTGAGACTAGCTCTGACCATGAGCAAAGTTAAAACAAGTACCATGACAAGTGAGTGGTGCAGAAATTGTATCTTAAATAGAAATCAGTGCCATATAGTTCAATATTCGTATACAGCACATACTCACCAACCTTGCTTGGACTTCCACATACCACATCATCGAGATAAACCTACGAATAGACACTGGAACATAATGCTTCTTATTGAAACAAGCTCTCAGAGCCTGTCCCAAAACTGCCATGTATGGAAACATGACCTCATGCCAAATAATAACCTTGATAAGATTTCTGACAATGAACATGTGGCAACATAGCAGGTTATCTTCATCATTTCACACTATGTTCTGGTAGTCCCAAAACAACACAGTGCTTATAGAAAGAAGAGTAAGTTGTAATACTCATATCCATCTCCTCCAACAATTATTTGAGCTTCTTGTGGCAATGCTGGAAAGAGGGGTGTTGTCTTCTTCACCATCTCCATCACCCAGCTCCAGTAGGAGCAACAATAAGCTTGTCACTCTCTGCCACAAGATATGCATGGTAATTCTTATGGTGGAAGTTCTCATCGAAGGGGTCAAGGGTCAGAGAACATGCTGAAAATGGAAATTGAAGTCCCATAGCCCTGCCTGTGTCCTACATGGAAAACCAACACAAGAATATTGCAAATGCAAGTGCAAATGAAATAGAAATGATGGCATGTTTTGTGAAGCAAGCAAGTAGATGGAATCAACTGGAAGGCAGAATGTATTGATTACTTGTGTTCACAACTACTGTTGCAGCATTCATATGTTGAGATCCTCCAATTGTTCCTCTTCTTCTTTGTGTAGAGTGTCTGTTACTCTACAATTATCATAGAGCTGATGGAAAAGAAAAGAAACAAAACAACTAAGAGGATCTTTCTCTGCTATTGCGGACATAGAAGAACCCAGCAAGATCCAAGAGAGGGTAGACAAGAAAGTGCAAAAGAAGGCAAATCAGACACCAATCTAGACTGCTTACAGCCATTATACTTGACAATAGTTGAAGGTAGATATGAGAGTGCAACTAGACCTTAGAATTTCTCCTCATTCCTCTTCTTACATCCTGATGTTCCTTACCAACAGCAACAATGACTCTGCATTGAAAAAGCTTGCCACCTTTCATTGTCTTGCAGGACAAAAAATCAAAGATGTAGCCTACAAAATTTGAGACCTAAGCTTCCAAGCTCTGGATTCAAAAGAAGAAATACATGAAGAATAGTTGGATGCACAAGAAGAATTGCAGGGATCTCTGTGAGTGAGCACACCTTCACAACAAAGGTGTAACCACAACAAAGGTGGGCTCTATTGTCTGGAACCTAAGAGACATAGGCAAACACACTCCCAATTGGAATGTCAGGGTAAAAACATTGAAGAAGAACCTCCTGACATCTTGATGGATTTGGATGCCAAATGCAAGTCCAAAGGCTATGATCATTGAAGCATAATAAAGCATCCCTTCATACACCAAATCTGCCTCACTACAAGCTAACCGGTTACAAAAAGATGTGATATCATTTGGTTGTACAAATTCGTCATACACAATTCTAAATGTTTCAGAGCTTCCTTACCACTACCATGCATGGCACATCCTTCCACTACAACATTCCAACTAACCACATTTTTTGAGATGGCATCTTGTTGAACACTCTCCAAACATCATCAGCCATGCGCCCACATTTTGCATAAATGAAGACCAAAATACTCCGAAGAAAGACATCTCAATCACATGATCCACTTTCAATGATATGTTCATGAGCACACTTGCGCTGTTCAACTGAGCCACAGTGGCATGTGCATTTAGTGCAACCACAAAAATTTGCAACAAGATTTGGTTGCACATTCTCTGCATCACTTGCCAAAATTAGTTCTAGTGCCTTTTGCCAGTGTCTACATGTCACCATGTACCAATATCATGGTGGTGCAAGTGACCACATTTCAAGATAGCATTGCATCTTGTTGCAAAATCCTTGGCATTCAAGCAATGCTCTTACAGTTACCATGTACATGTCAACCAAACTACTCTAGTGCACAAAGACATCAAACTTGGTGAGAACTTGTGACTTTGTGAGCTCCTTGAGAGGCCTAAAGGACCATTGTGGAGTCTAATCTGGAAAGAGAAAGAGGCGGTGAACACTAAACTCACAAAGACAAAGAAAAAATGTTCTCAAGTTCCGGAGTTCTAGTGCTTTCATATCAAGTTATTAGCCCCTCATCCATGTGCTTGTTGTGCGAAAGATCAAATTGCCCAATGTGTTTTATTTTTAAAAATGTTTTTGGGGGGTAAGGGGTTGGGAGTAGTGTTCTTATTTTCAAAAACCCATGGTGCATTGGATCATAATGATGGCAAGTTGGAAATGCCAATGGTAAGTGCCCCTAACTAGATGCATTTTAGTGAAGCAAATTATAGCTACTTTATGCAGTTAAGTAGTTGAAAATGCATGGTGATGTTTGAGAGCAAGTGGTAATGTCTATTGGTGAAACCATGTTTTAAACAGTAGTTGGTTTGGCGATAAGTAGATGAAGAGGCATGGATAGTGATGAACATTTTTGGGTTGCATTGGAACTTTCAATGATCTAATGAGCTTGAAAATAAAACTTCAACAACAAAAACCCAAACTAAAACAAACATCATGAACATAACATCAATTTCATACTGTAACAAAGCATAACACCATAATTAGGAAGACCAAAAAGGTCAATGGATGGGGGGTTGAATCTTGATCCTTTTTTGTTCATTGTAACCCAGTTCAATATTGCACAAGCTAGAATCATATTTGCATACCCACATTAATATGTACTACCAATACAAATTACATAAATAGTTGCAAAACACCAACCAAAAATTTAGTATTAATATAAAACAAACCTAGAGTCATGCAATGTAAAACATTTTAGAGAAAAAGAATTCCAACAAGGCAAAAGAAAGGGGGGTGGAAATCAAACTCTCATTAGTTTATATTTTTGTTTTTGTGCTTTTTCAAAAATTGGCATACATAAGGTATGAAGCTGAAATGCTTTGACTACCAACACTTATGACATTTTCATGCCATTGCAAATTGCTAGTGTAATAGAAATTATAAAAAAATTTGCACCATAAACTATTGGCTTACATCACAAATTTAACATTTCACAACTTAATAATGGAAATAATGCAAAATTTGCTTAGTTGTAATTCATACATTTCACACATTAATATCGTGCATGGAAAACACATTTAACACACAAAGTTATAGGAAGATGCGAAATTTGTGTGACGTTCATTTATTCATACGTTCATATTTCATTCATCAACAGATTTATTTATATGTCAAACATGTTTTCAACGCATGACATTCATGTATAAACTGTATAGACCTATGAATGAATAAACTTTACATAATTTTTATTATTAATTTGTCACATGTTAAATTTGTGATGTATGTCGAAATGTTTTGAATGATCCATTACATATCTCATTTTATTCTTTGTCCAATCCTTGATAACATCCCCAAAAGGAAAAATATCCAAATTGTATTGTTTTCATGCAAACATCTTCACAACCAAATCCAAATGTGTAGCTACTTGGTTCTACAACTAAGATTTCATTAATGACAAGGTGGAAAAATAGCTATCAACGTCTTTTACATATTCTAAAATCATAATTAAAGAAAATTTTGCCAATGCAAAATATTTAGAAAATCAATGTTGTAAGAGGCTATTGGATCCTAGTTTAGACCATAATTGAGTGAAAGGGTTACACATAGGTGGGTGCTTTAGAGCAATGGCATGGTTGCTTTGCTAGTAACTTTGAATTTTTTTTTTTAAAGATCAAGTTTCCCTTCATCAAAAAGGGCATGGATCTTCACATGGTCAATCTTTGGGCCAATGAATTTCTCAAAATGGAAGTAAGCCTTTAACAAGGCAAAGTGCTCCCAAAACATTTTTGTAGCATGAAGATGTAACCAATATTGAAGGTAAATGATGTTAATTGCATTTATCAATTCCTAGCTTAGGAATTGTCACTCAAATTTAGAGAGTAAATAAGTGACAACACTTGAACATTAAACTTTGACTATTTCAAAAATTGTTGTTCAATTGTCTTACATGGCTTAGGTGAACACACCAATAAGTTTTCAAACTCCTACTCAACTAATATTGATTGCCCATGAAACAAAAAATCACAAGTTTATTGTAGGATCAATTCACCATCTAGTTAGCAATTAGTCATTCACCCATTTGTGTAAGTCCAAGAAACCCTTGAAGTGTTTTTGATTATATTTTTCAATTTATATTACAATACATGCTATATACAACACATCACATCTTGACAAAAGTGACAAAATCACATTAAAAAATGTCTTCCCCAAATTTATAGTTGTAATCCAAGTTGAAAAGATGCCATGTGTGTGTCCAATGGCTTATGAACCACCTTTCAAATCATAGAAACAACTACATTTTCATCTACTTTGGGATGCCACTAAATGGTATAAATGTATTTTTCATCTTCATTTTGATCCAAATGAACATTAGTCGCAAGTGTAAGTTTATATACAACTACAAATCATTTTGTAGTCATTTATGTAACTACAAGTCATTTTTACCAAGTGGCAAGGAGGATTGTCCATTTATAGTTGTAAAAATGGTTGATTTGGACACAAGTTGCAAAGGCATGGGTTGAAATGGAGAGGATTCCTTATAGTTTTTGTGAACCAAATTATGTGTTTTCTTTGTTTGGACACATTGACCTTGGATTGTTTTAACAAATCTATGTGCAATCCATGTTATGATGGGGTTTTGTAATAGGTTCAAGATTTGAAAGTTGCTTTCATAACTTTTAGGAAGATTGGACGTTGCGCAACATTGAAAGAAATGTTCACTCCTTTAAATAAAGTCGCCCATTTCTTGTCCAAACCTTATTTTTTAGCTAAATTCAATCCTTTGAGCAATGAAACCTATTGAAAGGTTTGAGTGTTGTTATTTGTGGATTTATTAAAACCTTTTGTGTTATATGTAGGCAAGGCGTAAATTCAAACCTTTTCTACTTGAGATGTCGAAGCATATTCTCTTTCCATTGAAGGATTTAACATTTCAATGGCCATGTCTTCCATTCACCCATTAGGGAAATGGGTTAGTACTTCCATGTTTTTTGGTGGTGGAAGGACAAGTCCATCACATCAAGCAAATAGGGCCTTCACCCATGGTTGTGCCATTAAACACACTGTAATTCAAGTTTGTCCATTGTCATCATATTGATAGCCCAAATAGAAAAACATTATATCCTTGTGATATGAAATGACATTGTCATAAAACTTACATTTCACTTTCCTTGGCTTATCTTTTGGCATCAAATACCATGATTCCACACATTCCATTTTCCCTCCATTGAAAAGAATACAACAACAATAAATTTGATTAGTAGAATTAAGGTATTTAACAATAAGATCAAACTCCACCTTTAAGGCTATAATTGAAATTTAGCACTAATTGTAACTGTAGTATGACAATCTGAAATTTCCATTCATAAAGGTTTCACCCCTCCCTTTGAAAGTATATGGCAATGGTTGTTTATTAAACAACACAAGGCCCACATAGCTCAAAGTGAATTGAAATTATAAGGTCTATTTTTCATTACCAAGCAACACCAAATTTTGTCACCAAATCAAATTCCATCACCAAATCAATGATGGAAGTCAATCCACCATTAATTAGATGACTGAAATTTGGAGTGAAAGTTTTTGATCGTCACACAATTGGTGACGGAATGCTTTCCATTGCCATAGGATTGGCAAGGCAAAACTTTTGGTTGCCAAATGATTAGCAATTGAAAGTTTTTAATCACCACATGAATGGTGACCCAAAAGATTTTGTCACTAATCTTGTAGTGATCGCAAAATTTCAATTGCTAATCTTATGGTGATCAAATTTTGATTGTTAATCCCGCATCCACCAAAAAGTTTCAATTACCAATTTTGTGGTGATTGAATCCATTTTTAGTCACCATACATATTGGGGGCAATTAGGGTGTAAAGAATTTTTTTTGTGCATTGGTTTTAATGGACATGATCAACTCATTAGGGTGGATGTCAATGTGATGCTTGACACAAAGTGGTTATGTCACATTGGTTTTGATAACCCTAGGAAGTAAATAAGTTAGGTATAAATACATGAATATTTATATTTTATTTTGGGTTACATTTTTTTGATTGGTTCATCCCATATGCCCATGTTTTTAAATATGAAAATGGGTGTGGGTACAAATAAAGGACCCAATGAAATTACTTTAGAAAAAGGCTATGAATCTTTTTTAGTCTTTTTTCACTTTTTCAAATGAAAGAATTTTTGAATGAAATCTTTTACAAATTGTTATTAAAAATACATATAGTTGCCTCAATAGATTACATGTTTTGTGTTAATCATTGTTGAATAAATATGAATTTTTGAAAGTGTGGAAATTTTGCCATATTTTATGTTTCATTTTGAAAATTTAGCAGAATTTTGAATCATACCAAAATATGTTAACTATTTTAGTTTTTTGTTTTTTATATCATAAACTACAACTTTGTCTTATATGTCATGCACATTAAGTCCTATTTACATGTGGTAAAAACTTTTGAAAATTAAAAAATTTGAAAAATACTTTGAAGTTTAATAAATTCAAATTTCATATCTTTTAAATTGTGAGTGTTTTTTGAATGTGGGTAGGTTATTATCATTTATTTATTTTTTACCATCAAAATTATTTTATTAAAATAGTGTTTTACTTAGTCCTTTATAAAATTAACCACAATTCGATTCAATATCTATTCAAGTTCAATGATCCTTTACTGAAACTAAAACCCAAAATTTAATTTAATCAAATTTTTATTTGAATTCCTCAACATTCATATTAGTCATTTAACATAACTCATAATGATTAACATAATTTTAAAAATGTCATTAAAAATAATGTAAAAAGGTTCATAGTTTTCAACATTAACTGACATGGTTTATGGCTCTTAAAAATGAATTCACACCCAAATGTAAGATAAAGCACTTGGCTTATATACTTTTCAAAATGAAAATGAAAGACAAAACATATTCAATAAATCTTTTAGTTGCAAATAGTTCGCAACTAAAAATGTTAATCATAAATTATTTGTAATTAATTTAAAGTGTATCCTATATTTTAATCCTCATTTTAAATTTTGTAAATAAATATTTTAAGTAGGTAAGTGACTAACTAACTAATTAGTTAGGTAACTAATAAATTAACTAATTAATCTAAAAGACTATTAATTAATTAACAAATAGACTATAAACTAATTGTTAAACCAATAAATTAGCAAATTAATTAATTACTTATGGTAGTAATCATCAATGGTTTTTAATTAAATATTTATAAAATTAAATAAATAATAATATTATTAAATATATTATTTAAATAAAAATTGAAAAAATTGAAAAAAATATAATTATCTATTAATAAATATAATTAACTAATAATTTGGTAACATTAAAATAACTAACTAATTATTAATAACTTATTAATTAATAATTATTAACTACTAATTGTAAACATTAAGTAATGATTTAAAAAAATTAATAATATAACTAGTAGGTAGCCTAAGGTTAAGTAATTTATTATAATTATTCCCATTAGTTTTCATTTTTATTATTAATAATAAGTAATAAAAATAAGATTTTTATAACAAGATTAATTGAATTATTGTAGTTAGTTGGTAACCAAGGCTAGGAATTTAGTTTTTATTATTCATATTATTATTTCACTTGTTCTGACTATTTATGTACTATTTTAATAAATATTTTAGATTTTAGATTTATAAATATAACATTTCCTTTTTAAATAATTTGAGTAATTATATATATATATATAATCATACTAATAGCATCATCATCATTATTATGTAATAAAATTATATTATTTTTAAATTTTAGTCAAAGATAATATTAAATCTTAATTTTTATTGTTATAAGGTAATTAATGAAATTAAGTAAAAAAATATAATAATAATAAAATGAAATGTCATTTGTAATTATTTTAAGAAATACAATAAAATAGCTTGGATAAAATTTTAATGTTGTTACAATAAGTTTACTAAATATTTTATATAAAAATTTAATATAACCAAAATATACAACTAGCAAGGTCATTTAATGCTATTAATAATTATTGAATACACCTATAATATGATAGTTCATACACATTCAAAATATACATTGTAAATTCTAATATATGTGATTATATCTTTTAGAATACAAAAATTACACCTTTGTATACTTGTAGGGCTACCACTAAATTGGTCACATTTGCAAGTGATGGACATAAATTGTTTTTTTTGGATGAAAAGTAAACTAGATGTTGTTTACATGGAAAAAATAAAATTACAATAGTTAGAAATTAGTTATAATGTACTTGCAATTATGATCAATACAAGAAATAGTTACAAAAATGTTCAAAGGTACACACAAATGATTAATAGAGTGATTACATTTTGACCAATTTCTATCATTGTTCAAACCTTTTGTGATGCTTTCCAATTGCACAATTAAAAAATGCAACAAACTCTACATCCAACAATTCAAATTTTGACAAATTGGATGTTTTGAAACCCTTGGAGTTAACAAAGGCATGTAAAATTGCCTTTTGGGAGTTTGTCACTTGGTGAAGTTTTGCCAAAAAAAAAAACATTGCTTAGGAATGATTGGGGATGACATTGCCTACAAAAGAAAAAACAAAAAGCAAAATTGTTTTCACCTCTAAAACAATTTTCCCCTAAAACCTTATTTTAACACTACAAATCATTGACTATTAACAACAAAAGCTAGCTTTTCAAAGAAACAAATTAATGCAAATTCAAGATCAAGGCCATTAATCAACAGTGGTCTTTGTTGCTTCTTTTTGCCCTAATTGCCTGACCAAGATGTTTCTAATGATCATACATCTCTTGGTGCTACCCAAGACGAATTTTGTGTCTTAATATACATAGTTTGGGCATGTAATGAACACTAGGCATGTATCCATGACATGCCCAAAGTGTGCATAACATGACCCAAAATTTGTGTCTTAGCATCGTCCATCTTTTTCTTTATTAGAAAAAGATGGATCGGGCCAAGGGCAGACAAGGAAAAAAAGAAGTAGACAGTACTATCTGCCTTAACAACCCATTGCAAGTTTAACATCCTGCCCCAAAGACCCTGTTTTAATGCTACACCTACTTGAACACAAACTGACCAACTACAACAATATCCGCCTTTGGAAACTCCATCCCACCACAAAAAAAATTAAAGAAAGGACTCACCATATGCCAGTATTTTGGGTTAGGGGCTTTAAAGACCCCTCAGCCACTCCTCAGTCTTGACTCTTAACCCATTTAACTTGAATTTGTAACAAAAATATTTATATTGCATTTTCTTGTAAGATTTTTTTGGTGAAAGATTATTAGTTTAGGACAGAGCTTCTCATGACAAAGTCGCTTGGTGTCCTTCATGGTAGAGAGGATTTCTTTTCAACAATTGCACAAAAACAAAAGGAGGCTAATTTTTTTTTTTTCCAAACAATTTGACTTAGTAAAAAGATTGTACCTAATCATATCACACCTAATGCTAAGTTGATGTTAAGAGAGACATCTTTAGGTACACACAATGTTAAGTGATTGTTAAATTGATGTTAAGTGATGTTATCTTAACATCAAAGTTTCAAAGAACATAAATCTTTGAACACAATGATAAATAATGGTCATAAAAGGGGGTCTTAAGTCAATCTTAAGTTAAGAAATTGTTTTCCATGGTTTTCTTAGGACTTGTGAAAGAGTAGAAAAAAAATTAACCTTGTAGGTCAGTGCTAATTAACATAGGTCATTTCTTTTTCATGATGTTACGGACACCTTAGGCTACTTAACACTATGAGATCTAACACTAAATCTGATTGCAACTTTAGTAACCTAATACTGTGGGTGTTAGGTGTTGTGTTTTGTGAAATTGCCCCTTGCAGGGTGGGCCAATGCAATGGGCCCTCTCCTTGTATGGTGAGAAATTACATTTCAAAATTTCCTGATATATGAGCAAACATGGTTAATTCTCCATGTGGGTGGTTGCCAGTGTGACTTGAACCTCTATTGGGTGCACATTTGTTTTTATAAATTACTTCTGATTTTGAGTTTTTAAAGTTTATTTTAAAAATGAAGAAACTCTGGCTTTGGTTATTTAGGCCCCTAGGTAAAAAGAAATTTCAATTTTCATGTAAGAACTAGCAAAAAGAACTGATAGTTTTTTAGAAGATAATTTGATTAGTTTTTATTCTTTCTATCTAATCACAGTTTATAAAGTATATCAGAACTAGCCGGTCATTGACTTTTTAAGAAATGTGATCTCATGAAATTAAAGAAAAACCATGAGAACGGGTGAGGGTTTTGGTGACATTTATAATACCCACATGATACTGGTTAAATTGAAAGCTTGATTTTAAATTTTAAATTGGGGGTGCCAGTTAGGTTATCAGCATCAATATATATATATATATATATTAAAGTTATCAATCTTCTTGAGTAATAATCATTAGTTAGGCATAAGTGTAGGTTATCAAATAACTGATTGATAACCATGTTGATTATCCTTTAGATTATTAGATGGTTATAGGGTTTTTAAATTATGATTAAAATTTTCGGTTTTATTTTTTTATATTTCTGTTTAATACCATAAACATGTTTAGCATAAATTAAGATTGATAACCTACTTAAATGATAACCAAGTCATCTAGGTAGGTTATTAAAATTTAAATTCTCAATATTGGAGGCAGTTAAGTTATTAACTGGTTATAAAAAAAAAACAATAATCAACAGGTAACTCATCAATACCTGGATCAAGACTCAATAAACAGCCAACATTAGTTTGAACCAAAATGTGGTTATTTGAATTTATAAAGAACCATGCCTTCAGGTTCTTAGAAAAAAAAGAGAACCAAAGAGTGTTGATCCTGGGTATTTCAAAGACCTAACAGAACCGTTGGTTTTTTTTGAAAGAACCAGCAATGAACTAGTGGTTTTATGGTTGGTTATTTGATTTATGTCAACAATTGATAATCATGAATCCTTGATTTTTTGAGAACCATGGTCATAATTTGTCAGAACTGACCCCATAACCACTGGGGGTCTGTTCCTGTTACCCACCCATCTCTGGTTTGAAGCGTATTTGTAAGAGGGTAATTGTCTGCTGATTTTACCATATATAATTCTTGACGTGTCAAAGGCAAGTTACTACAACAGAATACATTCGAGTGTCCCTGAATCATGAGTCGAAAAAGGATGCCCCTGACCTGACCAGACCAGACCAGACCAGATCTGACCTGAAGAGTGAAGGTGGACTAGCAGCTAGAACAACCTAAAGATGGATGCACAGCATATATCTAGTGCTTTTCAGAAAGGCCTGCAATTAAGTTAGAGTGAAGATGATCTAGAAAATAAAGACTAAAGTCTACCCGCTGGAGCAAGAGTCTAGTAACAAGGAACAATGCATTAACGTTATCCGTAAAGTCAGGCAGAGGCGGCACTGGAACCCCTTGTTTGGTCACAGAGGGAACGAGATTTCAGGAAAACAAAAAGGGCTTGAGTAGCCCAGACACCCACCAGTGCACCATCCAAAAAATCCCGTTCTGGGATTTCATGGATGGGATGAAACTGTCCCCCAGGGGTCAGTTTGCTTGGTCAGTAGTTTTTTTTTTCCTGGACCCTTTTTTTCTTTCGCTTTTTTTTTTTGGTCCCGCCAGCCTTGAACCCAAATTTTTTTCTGGGAACTCCTACCTACTCCTCCAACCCACCTACCTCCCCCTACCTACCCCACCACCCATTTGCACTCCCCTCCATTGCCAAAGCTTCAAAACCACACAGAACTTGACTAGTTGGGCTTAGGGTTTGTGCCTCCAGAGCTCAAAGGGAGGAACTTGTGGAGCTTGGAGCTTGTGGAGCTTGGGGCACAAAGAGGGAGCAACTCCAATAGTAGGAGCTTGCAAAACATCAAGAGGAGTGGAGCTTTGAAAGTAAGTTCTTTTTTTTCTTGATTCTAGAACTAGGACGATGAGCTCTGGCTCATCATCTTGGGTTTTTTTCATTGTAGGTACATTTGAAACCAAGACGACAAGCTCCATTCATCATCTTGGTTTTTTGTGTGTGTTGCAGGCTCTTAAATCATGATGACGAGTTGTGTTCATTGTCGTGGATTTTTATTTTAAAGTAACCTCAAACTTAGGATGAACAAACATAGCTCATCATCCTTGTTCTTTTTTTATGTTGTAAATTCTAAAACCGCAACAATGAACATTGCATTTGTCATTGTGATTTTCTCTTGTTTAGCTTGTAAGACTAGGACATTGTGCTCGTCATCTTAGTTTCTTTTTTTTTGTGTTCCAAGCTTTGAGACCACAACAATGAACCATGTTTGTCGTGGTGGTTTTTTTTTTTTCTATTGTTTAACTTGTAAGACCAGGATGATGAGCCTAGCTTGTCATCCTAGTCTTTTTTTGTGTTATAGGTTCTAAAACCACGATAACAAGCCATGTTTGTCATGGTGGTTTTTTTCTATTGTTTTGCATGTAAGATTAGGACGATGAGCGAGAGCTCATCATCTTGGTCTTCTTTTGTGTTGTAAGATCTAAAACCATGACAACAAACAATTCTCATGGTGGTGGTTATATTTTTTGTTGTTTAGTTTGTAAGACTAGGATAATGAACATAGCTTGTTGTCCTGGTTTTTTTTGTGTTGCAAGCTATGAAACCACAATGATGAGTGTCGCACTTGTTGTGGTGGTTTTTTATTTGTGCAACTTGTAAGACCAAGATGACGAGCCTAGTTTTTTCTGTGTGTTGCAAATTCTGAAACCACAATGACAATCACAATGTTCATTGTCGTGGTTTTTTTTTATTGCATAGCCTACAAGAGCAAGACAATGAGTGTAGCTCGTCGTCCTAGTTTTTTTGTGTGTTGTAGGCTTTGAAATTAGGGCAATGAGCAGTGGGCTTGTTGGAGTGGTTGTTTTTTCTCTACTATTGTCTACAATGACCACTATGACTTGATGATTTTATTTTTTTTGTTGTTGCCTGCAAAATCATTTGAATTTTTTTTCTCTTCATTGGGTCTTGCAAACAGGCATCTTGGTAAGTTTTTCTTGAACTCTTGCCTTCAAAGAGTGGTGCTCTTCTTGGTTGTTATTATTATAGTGCAGTTTTTTTGGGTTTTTTTTTTTGTTTTTTCATGTTGGTAATAAAGTTTAAATTAATTAGCTAGTGTCTTCATTTTTTTGGGCATTTTGGGTTTTTTGTTAGATGCATATTCGAATGAAAGCAAAAAATGGTGTAGGAAATTAGCAAGCTCGATATGAGTTTACAAGTGACATTGGAGGTGTTATGAAAGAGGAGATGTAGAGGTTGGGATGATTGGATAACAAACGAAAGATGCGATTGCATTGGTTCCAAATGGGAATATTGAGGAGGGAATGCAAGCTAATGTTGAGGTTGGGGAAACATTTGCTACTATAGATGTTAGTAGAATTGAAGTTGAATTATAGAGAATTATTGACATGATAGAGGATTAAAAAATTATAGCTCCTAGCCAATAAAATGCAAATGGGGATGTTGAACTTCATGTTCAAATTGATGGAAGTGACATATTGTACCTTATTTATTATAATTAATTGCCCCACCCATCTTCTCAACTAGGGTTTTTTTTTGTCAAATTTGTGATTACAATGCCTTCCTTACTTGTGATCCTTAAACCTTTGCTTGCCCCACCTTTTTTCTCTATGGAAAAGGTGGGTGGGGCATTTTTTTTTTGTTTAAGTTTGTAGGCAATACATTTAGATTTTGTAGGAGATATTGTTATTTTTAGGGTTTGTTTCTTTTTATGCAAATTTCAACACTAAGTTTAACAATACCTTCATCATGTAGGGCATAACCTTCATCCAAGATATTAATTCACACATTAGGTTTTATGTTTTTGTTTTTTTGGTTTTAGATGTGGTTGCCCCTACCTTGATTACCATAAAAGGTGTACATTGGGCAAAATATGGGCCCAAATTTGCTTATAACATTGATGGGTGTGATATAACCAAGTACAACTTAATGCAACATTTGTGGGTGTCTCACAATGTTACCATGGACCTGGGTAAGCCTCGATACCCATCTATTTAAGAGTAGGGCCCAAGGGTTCAAGATTACGCAACAATGAATGTGTGGGTTTTGAGCAACCTTTTGGCCTGGTTTCATCGCAATGAGTAAACAACTATTGCTAGGATTAGGAGGCATGCATTCCTGGAATGGGATAAGTTCTAGGTTGATTTATAATAGACACCTGAGGTGTTTAAGCCCGCATTTGTCAGGTTAACGTCTAGTCACATTCTTTGACTTCTTGGCATGATTACATGGGGTGTGGGGCCATCCCTTTCAATGTGCAAGCCAAGCGGGAGCACGATGAAGACCTTGCATTTGTGATTCGAACGATTCAATCTAGATATGCAAAAGCATTCATAAATGCTTGGATGGAGTGTAACTAAAAGTTTGCATCAAATAAAAACAATGCAATGTAAAGTGATTGGCCTCGTTATGTAATACCATGATTCAAGAATGATTCATGGTCGGTAAGTTTCCAACAATGCCATATTGAATTTTACTTGAATTTTAGGTTTTAAAATTCATATGCAATATTTATTGTATTGTGTTGTTTGTTTTAAAGTTTGAAGCACCACTAGGGTGGTGTTTATGGCTGATGATATGGACGCAACACTGGCCAATTGCAGGGTATTTACACAATAACACGCCCATGATGCAGAGGTTGCATCAACGCGGTATAGGAGGGCCAATGGGATCCCATCCCCTTTGAATAGTGACACAAATTAGTTTATCCCATAGTTTATCCCACTTTTGATTAGGGTGTTATTTTGGTTTTTAAAATTTAAAGTAACAATTTATTTTTGAAGCAATTTTAATCAAAAGTTTATGACATGTTCCCAACTTTAGGATGGGGTTGTTTTGGACTTGGGCATTTTTTGCACATTTTTATAACACATGTCACCCATGTTTTTTTATTTAAAGCATTTTATCTTCATTTTACACCATTTTGTGTTAATAGTTAGAAATATATTTTCACATATTATTATATGTATGCTTGATAAAATTATTAAAAAATGATTCTAATTTTACATTCAAACCAAAAAATCTTTCTTTACCTCAAAAAATTAGGAGTTCAAACCTAAAAGGAAAGTAATACCCTCATGAGGGTATTTTGTAGACACCATCGATTGAGTTATTTTGGTCTAAGCTATTGGAAAGGTAATGCTTATGCTTCGTATGATTCAATGCACATATAATACCTTTATTAGGGTATATTAAAAATCCTTTGGGCTCCATAACATATTAAAAAAATCCTAAAGGGGTATTGCATAGCGCTAACAAAACCTAGAAGGAACATAATATGTACCCTTATGAGGATATTTTGTAAACAGTATGGATTAAATTATTTTGGTTTAGGCTATTAGAGGGGTATTGTTTATGCTTAAAAATATTGAATGCATGAACAATACCTTTCTTAAGGTATATAAAAAATATTTTGGGCTCCATAACATATTTAAAAAATCCTAAAGGGGTATTGCATAGCGCTAACAAAACCTAGAAAGAACATAATATGTACCCTTATGAGGATATTTTGTAAACAATATGGATTAAATTATTTTGGTTTAGGCTATTTGAGGGGTATTGTTTATGCTTAAAAATATTGAATGCATGAACAATACCTCTCTTAAGGTATATAAAAAATATTTTGGGCTCCATCACATATCTATTGAAACCTAGAAAAATATTGCAAAGGTAAAACCTACAAGGAAAACAATACCTTCTTTGGGGTAATTTACAAACACCATGGGCACAATTATTTTAGTTTGGGCTATCAAAAGGGTATTTGTTCATGCCCAAAACTACTCAATTCACATGCACTACACTTCTTTGGGTACCCCATAAAACCTTTGGGCTCCATAACACAATTTTGGAATTTGAAAAGGTATTACATAGCCTTAATAAAACCTAGAAAGATAACAATACCCACATCATTTTGTAATAATATCATAAACCATGAAACAAAAGAATTTTTTTAAGATACTTATTTTATGCCCATTATATCATACCAGACATATTAATTCAAATAAATGAGGGTATTGCAAAGTTCTTCACATTGATGGTAAAATGTCACTTGAACAAAGTTATGGAGTTTAAATGCAATACCTACATCATCTTGGGATATTTGCAATCACTATGAAACTTGGAAAGGTATTACATAGCCTTACCAAAACTTAAAGGAACACAATACATGCATCATATTGTGACAATATCTTAAACCATGATACAAATGAAGGTATTATCAAGTTGGTCACATTAATGGTAAAAGGTGATGAAACTATCACTAAATGAAGGTATTGTAGTTGCACATTAAACTTTGTTGAAGTAAACCTTATACCATCAATATGGCAAATATTGTAATACTTTATAACAATACTTTTGCCATTTATGAGTTTAAAAATATCTTTCAACTATATTTAATGTTTATTTTAAAAATTTAACATAAAATAATCATTAAAATATTGTATGTATAAGAATAAAAGTAATAATAAATTCACATTATTTAATTAATATATCATTTTTTGATATATTGTAAAATAAATTTTACATAGAGATAAGAAAATACATTGATTATACATGATATTAGATACTTATATTTCAAAATTCAATTAAAACCTTAATTCTTAAACCTTAACCTTTAACCTTGATTAAAAGAAGTCAGGGTTCTTACTTAAGGATTTTTTTTATGTTCTAAAAAAAAAAAACAACGAGGAAGATGATTTTGCTAATGTTAGGGTTGATGAAAAATGCCTATTGCTTGCTTGGTAGCATTGGTTAGTGATACAATGCATTGTTATGTTGTAAAAAATTCCAGTTGCATTTTGGAGATAGCATAATTCAACAATGTAGGAGGTTTTAATTTTGCAAGGAAGAGACAATGGATATAGGTAGCAAGTGACCTTATGCAATATCAAATTCTATGATGATTAAAAAACATTTGCAATGGACCATTGCTTGAAAAAGGGGGAACATCTAATGTTTACTCTTATTAAAATGATTATTTTGGTGTTCATATCTTTAATGAATTTAATTTTGAAAGGGTAATCCTTAAAGGTTTATCAAGTTAAAAACTTAGGTAACAACTTGTTTATATTCAATTAAAGTAAGATGATGACATCATTGAATTAGGGATATCTGAGAAGTAGAAACCACTTGGAACTAGGATGCATGAAAATGGAGTTTGGGCACATTCAACCAATGTCCAAAATGATCATAATACTAGTTTTTTATCATCCTAAACAAGTCTAGTCACATGAGATAACATACAGATCATATGCATGAAGGACATGATTTGTCGCAACCTTAGTGTTGGGCTCGTGACCAAGGCAAAGGCTTGCAAAGGTGTGAGCCAAGAATGAAGCATGGGAGTCACACTTCATGTTCTTGGGAGTGTAGGAGAGTGTGAGGGAATGAACCCACGCACTCCCAAATGGGCTCACACTTTGAGAGTTGGAGTTCCGATGGATTTTCGAATTTTTAGAAAATGATTGATCATTGAAAGGGTCAAAACTTATTAAATTGAAGATTTCCTTATACTGTTGGAAAGCTCTTGAGACTTAAATGTCTAAAATGAACTCACATGACCCATTTGGATATTTAAAACATAAGTTATGGCCAAAAGAAGGGATGGGAGTCAAATTGCCAATTTGACTCCCAACCACTAAAAGTCAGGAATCGCTGTGATTCACTTGTGTGTAGGTGGTGTGCAACATATCGTTAGAAAGCTCCCAACAAGGGTTATAACTTTGCTTTAAACCTCACCTCAATTGGAGGTTTGTAAAAGAAGTTATGGGCTTCCAAAGTTGTAAAAGTCCCAGTTTCGAGAATTTCGGGAATTTCGAAACTACCAACTTGGGAGTATCGGAACAAAATGACATTTGGGTGTAGGCCCTGTGGCTAAGCATAGAGAATAATATAAGGGGGAAAGTGGTGGTTTCCTTTAAGTTCAGGCCGTGGTGAGTTTTGTGAATCCGTGTTTGTTCATGGTTCATTCATGCACTGAAAGTGCTCTAATTATGCATTAACCAACTTGTTATTTTGTTTGTGTAGGTTCATGTGAATATTTGACCCATTTATCACTCATCCTAATCCCCATCTTGGAATTCCAGCACGCCCCCCTACCTTCGAAATGTTACGAGCCAGGGAGCGTACCCCAACTCCTTATCCTTCTGCTATTTTCACCTTTGGATTCGTAGTTAACTCTATCAAGGAGTTTGGGGTTGTGTCATGATTTCTATTAGCCATTTGACCAACTACTCGATGCCCAGGTCTTCTCCTGGAGAATCTACTCCATTTTTTTATCGAAACGTCGATTTAATGGTCTAGGTGGTGAGCATTTTAAGTTAGTTCCATTCACAACAAAATCATTGTTGTGGTCAACGAAAGATGGAAGATTCAACATCATCATGTTTTATGTAGTAGTAATTTAATGCCAATAATTATAGTGTTGTCTAACTTTTTGGTGGAATATACACAAAGAATTGCACGATGGGTGTAGTCATAATCAAATGAGCCAAAAAACACCTCAAGCAACTGCCAAAATTCTATAAAAATTGTAATTTTGTTAGATATATTTTTGTGGTGCCATTTTAATGTCATGTTAATCATGCAATGTAATGCTAATTGACTAATATGAAGAATTCAAAGCAAAAATTCAAAAAAAATAATTTTGGGTTTTGGTTCCTAGTGATGACATTCTTCATTTTGCACATTAAAATTCTTTAAAATTCTTCATTTAGCACCTTGTCATAATATTCTTTACCCGCGAATGTTTACCAAATTACACTGGTTGATCTATAAAATTCTTTAAAATTCTTGCTTCTTTGGGCTTCCATAACATTCTCGCACCAAGAATGTCATAACTATGTTTTGGTTTTAATAAAGGACCTTTGAGCTTGAACAACAATTGCATCACAAGTAGTCAATTTTACAAATTACTAAGTTAAAGACTTTCTTTATAAAAATATTTTGAGGAGAAAAAATTGAATGATGTTCATTGATTATCCACATTAATAAAACATTCACAATTTGAAAGTTATGAAATTTTAAAATTTTAAAAATTAAAAATCTATTGAACAAAATTTTAAAATTTCAAGAATCCTTTACCACATGTAAATGGGGTGTAATGTACATGACATCTAAAAAAAAGTTGTAGTTTATGAAACAATAAAATAAAACATTAAGTAATTAACATATTTTCATACAATTTAAAATTAAAATAATTTTTCAAAATGAAATGCAAAATTTGGTAGAATTTGTACACTTTTTAAACATTTTTAGTTATTTATGAAAAGTTATGAAGTGATGTATTGAAAAAAAATATGTATTTTTAGTAACATATTGCAAAAGATTTCATCCCAAAAGTCCTTTATATGATAAATTGAAAATGACCACAAAAAGGATTACACTCCTTGAGTCCTTTGTCATTGTTGGTTCATTTGATTGTGATCGCACCTCAGTTGAGTCATGTTCAATTTCTCAAGGTGTCAAGAGCATTGCATAACAATTTGGCCTTCACAAAATTTTTGAATCCACACAAACTTTGGCATGGTTTCCAAGAGCTTATGAACATTTTCATACCCAACTATTTTTTAGTCCAAATCATATTCGAAATGAGATTTGAAGGTTTCTCAAAGGCTTTTCAAAATAAACCTTTTTCTGTGAACAAAGAGCAACTCGAGCATTAACTCCTTGTAGTCAACTATCATCTTTAAAACATTATGGAAGTTAATTATATTGTTGTTGTTTCTTTCTGTTGTTGCAATGATAGCGGTGTCGTGGGACATGGAGAGTGTACTTCCTCCGCCCTATGATTTATTGGAACGTTTCCATGTTTTTTAGAGCACATTCTAGTTTTTCATCGCAAAAGAAGTTTGGGCCTATCCAAGTGCTTGCATATGAGTGTTTGGAAGGATTATTTGAAGTTGTTTATAATGTTGTCACCAAATCAAACATTTGTTTACAACATTGTTGCTGCACTTCATCATCATTTGGTTAAAAAAACTCCACCTCGAATATATTGTTAGTTTGATGGGTAGAGAGTCTCTAGCAAACTAGAGAGTAGGCAATTTCCTTCTTCCTATTTGTTTGTTAATTAAAAGAAGCATGACAATTGTGTGTTTATTGTGCAACTAATGTGGGACATTACCTAATGTGGAGGAACCAAAGGTTACATCTAGTATATATTATAAATCTTCATTGCTAGTATTTTGTTACAAAATTCCAAAGCCTTAGATTAAAAGTAACAACTTACATAATTTATATATTGGTTACATGGTGCACTATTTTCACTTTTCATTTTGAAATTTTGCAATTGTACATGAAGAATTTAACTCACAACTCATTTGGATTACAACCCACTAATTATGGCCATTGATAAGGTTATTACCTTAATTTTGTTACAAAATTTGCAAGGAATATGGTGTTAATGTGTTGATTTTGAGCCAATTGATTAGGTAAATGATTTTGAAAGGTTTTAAGACTTACCTATCATTTCACTCTACATGTTTAAATTTCTAGTTTTCATGAAGTCATTGCATATCAATAGGTATTCAAGGAAAGCCACAACAAAAAGAGTAAAAAAAATTATAAAATCTAACCCAAATTTGGGTTTTCAAAAACTTTCTAAATTAATATTGCACATTCAATGTTACACATTAACCACAACATTGCCAATGCCTTCAATGGGTTGATGATTTCTAGAAAAAATCATGTAATGTAACAACCACCTTTGATGTAAGGGATGCATGAAAATGGAGACAAAATTGTGACCAAAAATTTATTTCGGGTTTAACTTTTTGTAAATTGATAGTATTTTAGTTTATAATCATCATAAATGCAAGGATTTAAATAGTGGATCCTAGGTAAAATCATGTTGCATCCATTATAAGATGATTACATACCCGAGTCCAATTGATGAACCTAACTATTACTTTTAGAGTATTTGGAACACAAATTTTAAACAACCATAATTGGAAGAAATTTCAAGGTGCTAGAAGCCTCATCTAAAGAATGCAACTCTAAAGAATACCCCACCTTTGCCCCACCTTCCTCCTCCATCAAATGTTTAATTAAAATTTCTACCAAGTTAAAATGATTATGCAAATATTATATTTCTAGAAATGAAAATATATATAATTTCACACATTAATAAACTAAGTATATCATCATTTACTACATTGTAAACTAAAATTTACATATAATTAATTTACAAGGACCAAACTTACATAATATTAGTAATTTATATTTCAAACTTGAATTAAAATATTTCAATTTACATAGAAATAATATTCAATTATGTGCATTAATAAAATATACAACATTAATAACTTATCATTTGAAATTTTAAAATTTTCATTAAAAATAAATTTTACAAAAAAAATTGCATTATACATAACCATGGGTTTATATATATAATTTAAATTTAATATATATTTTTTAATAAATTTTTATCATATTAAAAATAAATATGAAGACATTTATATGTATTAAAATGAATCAACAATATAATTCCATAATATCATTAATTATATATAATTTATTTTTTGATATGTTATAAATAAAAATATATTTAAACCAATATTTTAAGCCAATATTATACATCATAAAAAATAAATTTTACATAAGGATTTGTGGTATATCTTTATAAGACATAAAATATTATTGACCTAAAATATAATTATTTTAGGCTGCAAATTATTTATTATATGTCAAAAGAAATTTAAATAAAATTTCAATCATACATAAGATTAATATATGGGAGAGACCATTTTTATTATTATGTGAACCATTAAAAGAAAAAAACCATTAAAAACCATGTGCTTTAATTATTTTTTTAAAAAATGCATCAAAATCTTATTGAAATTTTATTATATTAAAGACTTTATGTTTTTATTTTTTGAAATGAGTTTATAATTTTAAGAGGGAAAAACATAAATATGTACATCATTGAAAAAATGTTAAATATGAATTTTTAATTTTTTGATTTTGACAAATTTTGAATTCTAACATGAATTACTAAATTTTACATTAAACCTTAAACCATTGTACCATCAATGTGACCAATTTTGCATTATGTTCATTTTTATATATGTTAACTCATATTGTAAAGTGAATAAATAATTTTGAAAACATAAATTTCATGATATATTAATGGGGAATCAAATATTTAAAAAATGTTTTTATGTTTCGTGGTGAATGCAAATATCCCATGATGATGTAGGTATTACATTTAAACTCCATAATTTTGTTCAAGTGACCTTCTACCATTAATGTGAAGAACTTTGCAATACTTTCATTTACTTGAATCAACTTGTAGGGCATGCTATATTGAACATGGAATAAATATTTTTAAAAATATCCTTTTGTTTCATGGTTTAAGATATTATCACAATATGATGTAAATATTGCTTTCCTTTTAGGTTTTGGTATGCATAGTTATGACATTCTTCATTCTGCACATTAAAATTCTTTAAAATTCTTCATTTAGCACCTTGTCATAACATTCTTTACCCGCGAATGTTTACCAAATTACACTGGTTGATCTATAATTTTTTAAAAAATTCTTTAAAATTCTTG
>Ga0116231_10000954_pt1 | contig 56209 bp, 44 predicted proteins | sample S1TSphgellanicum_2_FD_89695 | JGI IMG/M metagenome (GOLD analysis project Ga0116231, IMG submission 89695) | Host-associated microbial communities from peat moss isolated from Minnesota, USA - S1T2_Fd - Sphagnum magellanicum MG | ecosystem: Host-associated > Plants > Peat moss > Unclassified...
AAAATTATAGATCAACCAGTGTAATTTGGTAAACATTCGCGGGTAAAGAATGTTATGACAAGGTGCTAAATGAAGAATTTTAAAGAATTTTAATGTGCAAAATGAAGAATGTCATAACTATGCTTTGGTATCATAAAAGTAGGTTAAAAGTATGTTTGAAATTAACCGGGTCAAAATGATGTTCAAACCTATTAATGCATATTAACATTTTGATATATTATGATTATAACATTCATAATTTGATAATACATAAATATTTTTTAAAGCTCCAACAAATTGAAAAATTTTAAAAATCAATATTTCATTTCCATGTAGCTCATTTTGTAAAATCAGGCAATTTGTGCAAATAGAACTTTTTTTATAATTCTACTTTCAAATGGCTTTCAACATTTTAGGCATAAAAAGAAATATTATCATCATGTTAATTATTGTACAAAAAACATTTTCTACTTTCAATATATTAAAACAAATTCATGGCTACATGTGATTTTTTTTGACAAGGAGCAATAAGCCAACTACTTTACCTTGTTTGCACCCTTTATGTAGCAAGAAAAATTTCAATATGTGACAATAAAATTTGCTAAATTCAATGTTCACATTGCCATATAGTTATAAATGAATTGAAAATGGTTTTAAAAAACGTTTACCTAAAATTTCATAATGTTGACAAAAGGAATCATAACATATATCTTTAAAAATTCTCATTATGCTTTTTAAAATAGCTCTAGGCCTCTCAAATAAACAAGCAAGTTAAAAGTAAGTTATAATCTTCACATGTTATCAATACTTATTACTTTATTTCAATCATATGACCAAGTTGCCAAATATGAACAAATTTATCTTTGGAACCTACTTTGAGTTGGATGAACATGATTTGACCTCGTAACTATTTGTAAAGATCATGTGAAATCATGCATCCACCTGAATCAATTGATTGGACCTCTAGGTGTTAAAATTTTCAAATAAAATGTTTGAAATTGAAACCATAATAAATAATTTTACTTTCCTCTATTTCATTCGTTTTGCATAAGTAAGTTGGTCAATCTCTTATTAACAAAAAAAAAAGCAAATTTTCTTTCAAATAAAATTTCACCATGCTTAGACCAAGGACATTGTGAAAGGGCCAAGGAATTTTCTAAAGTTTCAAAAAAAATTATTACTCACCAAATCATAAAATTATCACCAATATCATTTGCAAAGACTAGGAGTGCATCAAATATTATATGGTTGTTTGCATGAGAAATTGTCTCAAAGGTACATACATAAGTTACTTTTTAAATAATTTAATTTAATTAAATATTGATGCACTTTGAGATTTTCAATGTTGGAATATTTCCAAACTCCAAAATCTAATGGTTGGATCCAACGTTCACTTTTGGCAAATTATATAAAAACACTTAATTATATTTTATTGTAATCTATTATGACAATCCTAAATATGCAAATTCTTATGAAGGTTTTTTCTCAATATAATTCATTCATGACATTAAATAACAGTTCATAAGAAATGATATTTTCAAGCTATGGAAAACAAATACGACAAAATAAACTTCATTTGTTACCATAAAACCACACATGTTAGAAAATACTTCAATAATGTTGCATTCAATAAAACAACAACCTTGATAATGTTACATTTCCACTTAGCCAAATGTGTTAATGTTAAATTCCTTTCATATAGTTTGATTATTGCCCTTTGGCATGTATGACACTTTGAAATCCCATTTTTTGTAATACAAAGGGATCATAGCAACATGAGCATGTACAAAATCCTTGCAACTCTAGGTCCATATTCAAGTCTCATATCATAATTACAAGCTCTTGAAACAATGATTTTTAAATGTAAAAATGGAATATCCAATAGATATCCATAATATGGAATGCATGTCCAAATCAATAGGAAATGTTATTTTCTTACATTTTATAACACATGTTATCTTTATTTTCATTGTCCTATGACATCTTCATTGAAATAAAGTTGCTTATGTTTATCCTTATTCACATATATTTGTACAATCTTTCTAATGTTCAATCACGTACTATTAAACATAAAGCTTTGGGCAATGATATTCATATTTTACTATTTGCCACATGTATACACAAAATGGGACCATGTCTATATAATGTTGTATTACAATAAACACAAATTTTGATATAGGACATAAAACAAATATGGTTATTGAACTAAAAATCCCATTAACACAATAATGAAACCTTGAAAGCAAATAAAAAATTGACCTCATGTTAAACATAAAGGTTTTTTTGTATTTAATTTTTTGTTAGAGTTGTTAAAACTACATTATCCTCACCTTTAACGTGCAACAGTAAATCTTATTAATTAAGAAACACACTATGAATCATCAAAATATTTTTATGCGAAATGTGTTCTTCCATTGATTATCAAAGCATATAAAAACGAAAATGTTAAATCCACATATTAAAGAAATCATTGTTAATAAAAATTGACAACCATTCAAGTTTATTAACATGAACTTGTCTTACCTTACATTTGTCCATTGAAAAATTATAGAACCTTTGACATGATTATAAGTGATTGCCAACATGTACAATTTTATTAATGAAAATATGAAATTTATAACAATTACAATGCTTGTATGTTATCGAAAAAATAATCATTTATTTTTCAACAATAGTCATACCTTGGTTATGGGCAATGAACCAATATAATGAACAAATGTTTTCATACTTAAGGTCTAACATCAATGAAAACATATTTGCATTTTTTTCCCTCATGTTTGATTAGAAATGAAAGGAAATAATCAAGGACATAAACATATTTATTTCTTGATGTTGATAGCCAACAATCTCAATTCCCCAATCATCTTCCATAAAGTTTTTAACAAAAGGTGGATAAATAACTTTTTTTTATGTTTAAAGTTCATTGTTATGGCAAAATGTAATGCATCATTTAACAACTAATGGCCATGATATTAGTTCAATACACAAGCTATCACAAAAAAAAAGACAATCCATAATAATTTGAAACATATGTTGCTTTAAAGGAGATGACATGCGTTTAATAACTTTCATTCTAGTTTACCTACATATATTATACATTAATTATTTCTCAAAATTGGAAGGCCTTTTGAAACATAATGATTATATTTATAAACTTGCAAAGAAGAAGAAAACACAATCCAAAAAAAAAAAGCCCAATAAAATAACACAAAGATCAAACAAGCAAACAAAAATAAATGCAATGTCCAAATAAATATGCACACACACACAAACAAACATAAACAACAACAAACCACACACAAAACAAACAAAGCAACATCTAACAAGTAGTTCAAACATGCAAAAGAAAGAACAAAACAACAAAAATAAAAGGCAAATGACTTACCAAATTGGAACACTAGTCACAATTTGAAGTCTGAAACCTAAAAACACCTTGCAACTGTACATAAACAAGAGGGGGGCAAGTACCATTAAAAGGTAGGAAAATGTAAACAATAAAGGACCGAAAAACAATGAATAGAAAGTGCATACTTCAAAATGATTTGAAAAGTAATAACAACAAACCAAAAGCGCGATTAGCAAAATGAAAATGTGAACAATAAGGTAAAAACACAAATGGTAATATGAAAATTTTAATAATAGGATAAAATTGCAAACAATAGGATGAGAATCCTAGCATAGGAGGAGAACACAAATCACAAGAGGAAAGCAATATTAGCAAGATGAAAACACAAATAAAAAGTCGAAAATGTTAGCAAAAGGAGAAGATGAATCACAAGAAAGGAATGTTAGTAGTAAAAATATATATAAACAACAAAAAGAAAACAGAAACAATAAAAGAAGATCACCACTAGTAGGAAGTTATACGAACAATATGAGGAAAACATGAACAACAGAAGGAAAAAACAAACAAAAGTGGAGATTACAAATAGAAGGAGAAAAATGCTAATAGTATGAAACAAGCACAAAAGGCAAGAGGAAAACACAAACAGTGAAATGTGAATGTAAAAAATAACACAATTCACAAATTTAACAATACAAACAACTAAAAATTAAAAAACAAAACAAAAATACCAAAAAAATGTGAATAGTAAAATAAAACATTAACAACACAAAGAAATAAAAGAACACAAGACACAAAAAGAGAGTGTGAATAAGAGGAATTATGAATAAAATGCAAACAATAAAAACATAATGAATGACAAACTATATATATATATATATATATATATATATATATATCATACAGTTGAGGCTAGCTCCCTTTTTATTATCATGGAGATGTTATTTTTCACAAAACTTACATTTAATGTTAATTAATGTATGCCTTAGACCCTAACCTAAAATTATTATAGACCTTAAACCATGCTTGTCATGCACTTTAGAACCCTTACTAACCTTAAGAACCAGACTTGGGGATAATTATTTACTTGAATCGAGTTTCAAGGTTAGGGTGGATATCATGCCAACAAGTTCTCAAGGTGTTCGTTGTCTTTTGTTTAAAAGATTGACAATTTTATCAACTTGAAAATTTTCAACATAGGTGATAACCTTCAAATTTCATTATGAAATTTTACTTAAATTAACCCTTGTCAAGGATCACCCGGATTTGATACCCACCTAACAATGGTTATTAGTTATTATTTGCCAAAGTGGGTACTCACACAACATTGTTTACAACTCAAGTGTAGATGAACCACACACACCTAATTACCTTGGTAACATATCTTGTAAACCCTATTGCTTCCACCTCACACTACCTCTAAGTAAATGGGTAAATATCTATATAACTAAGTAGATAATGTAAGTGGTTACAATGTAAGTAGCTAAGTGCATAAGAGACTTGTTGCCTACTAGGCAGGTGGATAAATATGGATGGATAAATATCAATAAACATAGATATAACCATTACAAGAATACAATAAAAAAAACTTTTTCATCAATTTATCATCCATCCTTCATGGTGCATTAACTCTTTAAGTTGGTAGCAGCATTTTCCTTTTGGGCCTTTCCTATTTCTTCAAACTGAGGAATATTACGACTTGAACACATACAAAGGATTTTTGTGAAAATATTGGCCTTAAAAAAAATTCTGCCAGATTTTGAAATTGAAAATTCAAATTTCCAGATCTCCAGAACAGCCAGCTTCCAGCAGATAGCAAAAAATATAGAAGGATTCTTTAAATAGTTGTATATGTATATAATCATATATTGTCTATAGCAAAATTTGGCTAAATCTTCTTGTGAATAATTATCAATTTGGCTAAATTCAGAAATGGGAAAAAAGAGAAGAAAAAAGGCCCTGTTTGGTTGGTTGAATTTGACTTGATAAATGACCACATCTGGTTGCATGTGAGCAATACACACTCCCCAAAAGAAAGGCGTTAATTGAATGAATGAATGAATCATGATCTAGTCAATTAAGGTGTCCCCTCCACACACACACACACACCCTTTCCCTTTAACTATGGCAGATCATTACCAAATCTGGAGTGCAACAAACACATCCCTAAACCCTACCTCACAATTACATTCATTTATAAGATCCAACTTGATAAGTAGGTAATGAAGTAGGTAGGTATTTTTAAGACCAAAAGAACCGCAATCCAAGTTGATAGGTAGGTAAGTAAGTAATTAGATATGTTTAAGACCAAAAAAAAATGGTCACTCAAGTTGATAGATAGATAGGTAGGTAAGTAAGTATGTATTTTTAAGATCAAAAAATCGTGAATCAAATTGATGGGTAGGTCCATAAGGAAGTAGGGATCCTTAAGATCAAAATATCACGATTCAACTTGATAAGTAGGTAGGTAAGTATGTATGTATCTTTAAGATCAAAAAATAGTGAACTAAAATTGATGGGTAGGTTGATAAGTAAGTAGGTATCTTTAAGATCAAAATATCGTGATCCAAGTTGATAGGTAGGTAGATAAATAAGTTGGTAGATATCCTTAAGACCAAAGAACTATTATTGTTTTTCATTTGCATTTTTCTTTTCGGGGTTGATTGATTCTCAAATGTAACCTCTAGACTTCCTTCTCTTATACAACATAATAATAAGACTAGGGTTCAATATGGTAACCTTTAGATGTGTTATGAATGTAGAATACAAGTAATACACGTATAATACGGTTATACCATCCTACTGTATATGTATTTATGACCGTATTATACAAACGTGACGACGTGAGCGAGCGAGCGAGCGAGCACGCACGAACGCACGCTCGCACGATAGCGCACACCCTTTGTTTCCTTCCCGTGTCCATCGCTGCTGCTGTGAGGCGGGAGAGATGGTTGGCACTTGTTTGTTTGCATGTCGCCCCACTCGTGGGCTTGTTTGTTAGTAGCACCAGGAGAGGCCAAGGAGGAGAACAAAGGACATTGCTTATTTCGTAAGCAAGCAAATTTTAGAATGCGAAGGATCGGTTCATTAAATGAGGGGGAGGCAGGAAGGCAAGCAAGTGAGAACTTTAGAAGCCGGTTTGCGGCTTTTCGCTTATCCCAATGTACAGGAATAAATAGGTACTTACTTAGTTTAGTGATGATACCTACATCAAGGAGTGCAAGTTTCAAGGCGCTGATGTCGCTTTGGTTTTTCTTTTTCTCCGATTTTGAAAGTTTTTCGGGAACTGGGCATATTTTGTCTCGAGAAAATTTTACATACAGTTGGTCTCCGATATGTACGCTGATCTCCTCGTCGCCTTCTTCAACTGACAGGCAATTATTTCCTTGCGCCTCTTTATATGGTACGTATCTCATGACTCTTTCATTACCGGTACATTGTGATGCGCACCACAAAAGACATGCATATAAAGGAGGAGCACTGGAGGTTACAGTGCAACCTCCAAAAAGGACGACTAACTGCCGTCGCCTTCGCGCCTCCAATAGGCTTTACTTACCATACTTTTGTGTTTCTTGGCTTTGGCATGAGAATCTGCATGATCCTTAAACCCTAGGAACGTAGGAGTAATGGCTCCTGAATCGACGGAATTCAAATATGAATCCTGGTAGCAATGCGAGGGAGAGTCTGGACTCTGGAGGGAGAGAGAGAGAGACAAGGAGGCAAGTGAACTTCTGTTCAAGAGAGGGAGGGAGGCAAGGAGGCAGGTGAACTTCTGTTCTAGAGAGGGAGGGATGCTCCATTTTGGCTGGTATGAGAGCATCTCCAGCGATGCTCAGTACAGGATCCTGCATAGTAAAATTGGATGAAGAAGACTCAACAAATGCCAGTTTGGCTCAGGACAATGGTTTTTGCTCGGCATACTTGTAGGGTTTGCCGTGGCTCGTAAATGGTGCAGCACCGATGTGCTCCTGCAGAAAAGAGTGTAAACACTATGAATTGACTGCTGCTCACTGTTTCCGATTGGCCCATCATAATGATTGTTCCAGGTGGTCTGTTATTAGTAGCTCCTCACCTATTTGCTGTCCCAGTTTCAGTTTTATGGGTGGGGTTGCAGAAAAGTTTATAACTAAAACTTGGATGTGAAAAATATTTTTGCAGGGTCCCATACCGAGCACTCTGTGGGTACATCCTTGGTATAACTCTACCGGTACTCAGGAGACACTATGTGACCCTGAAAATCAGAATTGGATGAAGAACAGTCAAATATTGGCAGTTTGGCTCAGCAAAATGGTTTTGGCCCAGCATTTTTTCACTAGAAGAGAGTCATGTTGACTAGGCATCAATTTCCATTGAAGGAGGTGCACTCCAACTATATAGTGGTAAAATTTCCAGAGTGCTTTACATTTTGTTGGGGTCACATACTGAGTACCATTGGAGATGCTCTAACACTGGTACAAGATTGGTATTACCTCGGACCCCTAAGATTGTTTGGTGTAGGAGAAGGGTAGCCCTAGAGGCCCTTCCATGTTTTGAGGTACCAGGGCACGGGGGTGGTAGCCCAAGTGTTGGGCACTGAACAAACATGGAAATGCCTCTTGGGGTACACTTTAACTTTATCTCTTTTTTTTTTTCCTCTTTATCCTTTAAACTTTTTTTTTCTAATTTGAATACAATACTTCTTCCTCAGCAATGTGGTTTTTTTTTTGTTTTTTTTTCCTCCCTTCTTCTAGTTCCCCTCTCAATGATTGATTCACAAGTTACAACTAGTGGTACTTTACATGTTTATAATACAAAGTACAACTGGACTGCAATGGGGCCTTTCAGTTAAGTATTTTCAGGCTTCAAATCATTTGGGGATCAGATCTTGAGATTTTTGCCTTTCAAATCATCATAGTGTACATATTAACCCTTTAGTAGTACTGCATCACTGACAAACCCCTGATGCTGTTCAGATTTACACGAGCCAGCAAGTTGAGAGAAGGAGTAATTAATTATCAGGGTCTCCCCCAAAAAATGAACACAAAGCCACTTGCAAACTTAAGAATGATATAAGCTTTCTACATGGTCAGTCCTGGGCAGCCAATAAGTTCTTACATGATCAGTTCATAATATATAGAACCGAGTGGAATATTGTTTTGGGGGGGAAGGAGGGGGGCCCTTGGGGAATTTGATCCTTTAGTTAGAAAGGAACATATGCCTATGTGTTTACTAAGGACAAACAAAAAATATTCGGGCTCATTTGTTTTAGCACGTGAATGTAGGACCAAATTTGATATCCATTAGAAATAGTTTTAGCGAGGAATCCACAATCCAGCCCAAAAAAGAATAATACCACTAATAAGCTATTTAGTGAGTGCATGTGCAAAAAAGGCTGTGCTTTAGGTTTAAGTGACATCAACCCATCACATGGAAATGCATTAAATCTTTTCACATAAAGCAAGTGAATCAAGGGGAGTGTTGATAATTCTTTCTTGCTCCTTGATTTGCCTGTCTGGGTGATGCAATGCTGCACACACTACTTCATTGAAACAAAAATAGATGTAAATCATCCCAGCTCATTTAACTCCTAACAGGAACTCCACCGGTGCTCAGTATGTGAACCCCCTGCAAATTAAAATTGGATGAAAAAAAGTCAAAACGTGCCAGTTTGGCTCAGCAAAAATGGTTTTGGCCCAGCATTTTTGTACAGGTTACTGACCTGGTGAAAGGTACAACAAGCCCTAACACCTGCCAGAGAAGAGTGTAATAAATATGGTCTGACTGCTGCTCCGTGTTTCTGATCATAATGATTGGTCCAAGTGGCTTGCTATCACCTGGTAGACACCAGTTTTTTAGTTTTATGGGTGGGATTGGAAAAAAGTAAAATAACTAAACTTGGATGTGAGAAATATTTGTGCAGGGTTCTCTTATATACTGAGCACCATAGCTGGATATGCTCTAAACGTCTGGGCACCTTTTAGAGGTATGGTGGGTGACGAGCATAAACAATATTAGAGTTGTAGAGAGCCAGGGGTTGTGCAGGTTTTTTGCATGTGTATAGTGTACTGTTGCTGTTTAATGCATGTGTTGTGAATTCAATATTGGGGGCTGGAGCCTGGGAGTGAGGGCGGTGTAACCTTATAGGAGGAGTGTTTCCTGCCAGAGAAGAGTGTAATAAATATGATCTAACTGCTGCCTGCTTCAGCCTTCTGGTCATGAAGCCATTGTATATTCAAATGCACGTTAACAATAGCAAGTTCATTAACTCACTCTTGTCAGAAATACTTTGAGATCATGTGTAAGTGGGGGTCACGCCCCAGGATGGGGGGGAACATTCCCCTAAATAAACTAAGGATGAGAGGGTAGCCAAGTTTGTTTGGTCTCCACTTTCAGGAATGTTTCCCACACGTTGTAAAAGCATGAGGTGAATGTTTAGGTGTGAAGTCCCAAGGTGAAGGCATTCCCAAAATAAGGGGCTTAGGATGAGGCCTTAGTTAAGTCTAGGTCAAGATTTGGGGAATGTCCCCTCACATTGTGCATTTACCCATTGTAAAGCACAATGTGAAAGTTATCATGAACCTCGAGATACATAAATCATGAGGCATAGGAGAGGGAGATCCTTTCTCTTTTAAAACAAGGATATGCATGGATGTAAGGTGCCTTCCAAATAAAATAATCAGTTTCTTTGAGTAGTTTACACTATCATAAGCCAACATACATAGATCATGAGGTAACACAAGCATTGACAACTTAGACTTACAATAGGCCTTTTTTACTTGATAACAAGAGATCCATCTTCAGTTCTACAAGAGATATTCATGGATGTAAGGTGTGTCCTAAATACATATAGGAACCTTTGAATGCTTCATAGAAATGAATTTGCATATAAGGAAAAAAAAAACATTTGTGATGGACTTATTACGGTGGTGGGGATATATGCTTCAATTTATTTATTAACAGCCATAATTTTCATAAATCATTGGAAAAAAAAGGTTGTAGAATTACATGGTTTCACAAATCAAAATTATGTAATTTATTACATAATCATGAAGTTCTATGTTCATTGCCACCAAACTAATAATTCATGAAACTATTCTCACAAACACATCTACCACACATTATATACCAAACTAACGAACCCTGACTTGTCAGTTATTACATCACAAATTATGCCTCTTAAGGCACAATTCATCAACTCTTAAGGTTGTAAACTCAACACATTTTGTGAAATCTCAATGCTACACATTTTTCATTTTAATAAATCAAGGATGTTCATAATAGGCTTGAAACATGTCTTTAGACACTAGGTAATGGGAAATGTAACATTTTTTTTAAATTGTTAATTATTATTTTTTATTCAATGACTCATCGAGTGATTCATCAATGATGATTCAACCTAATATAAGCAGAAACCACTGAAACTAATAGTGTCCAACCTTTATAATTAACCAAAATAAATCATGAATTTTAGTTATCTCTAATTTATTTATTCAAACTTTACATATCCAATTTACCCCATGCCCATAAATTACATCCCCCTACATTAGATATTCAATTTATAACATTCGGTCATATATTCAATTTACAAAGCCAATAATAGTAGAATAATTTTAGAAGCACTTACCTTTTTATATCAATATTATGACTCATATATGATTGATCATGGTCTTTTTTAATAGCTAAATCAAGGTTGAATTTCATTTTAATTGTACTTGAAAAATGCATTCCTTTCCAATTTTTGTTTTTGGAGAGTGTATGGAAAGTTGGGACCTAAGGGTGGAAGGAGATTGGACAAGACTTTGATTGATGGTAAAATTTTATGGGTTTTGATTTCTATTTGTACATATATATATAATTTTAAATTAGAAGCACCAAATACTTGTGGAGTTTCTTGATTAAATATTTTGGATTGGAGAAGGATGAAAAAGCATGAAAAGAATGTCATTACTTGTGCATCTCCACCATGCAAAAGCAAAGCTTTTAATTTTACATTATGATGGGGTCTTTTCTCATGTAGGCATTCTAACATGGTTTCCTTTTATATTCACCTACAATGATAGGCGCCCAAAAAGTCACAAAACACATGTATTGTGTTTCGAAGATGAGCCTTTCAAGCTAGTTATCCCATAATTTTACAACCGAAATCACAAATATTGAGGGCAAACAATTTGTTTTCTTCATATTCATGATAAGTTAAGCATTGAAATCTTAATAACTAAATCAAAATGTCAACTACATTTTTTGGGTTGTTCTTTGAACAATTAACACCTTACATTAAATTTTATTGATAAGCACTTTCTCAATGTAGTTATTGAGTAGTCAATCAACCTGTCAATGAATTTGCACACATTATATGTTATGTTGGTTTTTATGACTAACTTTAGTCATATTTTTAATCAAAACAAACATTGGAAAAAAATGGCTTCAATCAAAAAGGACTATTCAAATTTGAATCTAATTTGATTAAATGCCTACTTACATGTTTGTTTTGACTAACATGCTAGTGATGTGTAAGTGTCCATGTTGATTGACATTAGTAAATGCTTAGTTAACATGGTTGTCAAATGACATGTCTTTTTTTAACTAACATATGTGTTAATGTCTTGGTGCCACATGGCATAGTATATGTTGTGATTAACTTGACTAACATTTATTCCAATGTTTGGATGCCTCATGGCCTACCTATTGTGACTAATTTGACTAACATGTGTGCCAATGCCTGGGTGCCACATGGGATGTGTATTGTGACTAACTCGATTAACATGTGTTCCAATGCTTGGGTGCCACATGACATGTTTGTTATGATTGACTTGATTAACATATGTCCTAATGTTTAGTTGTCACATGGTTCGTATGTTGTGAGTAACTTGACTAATTTTGACTATACATGGCATGTCATATGTCTATTAATTTTTTATCTATTTTAATTTTTAATAAGCTACCAATATATAACCTAGCCATAGCCTATCCTATATATATATGTTCAAACATGTTCAAACACCTACCTAGTACATTTGAATGCACACAACATTATATGAGATTGTAATGGATGTTAACTTTGTAAGTGTTAATTTATAGTTATTAATTAGATATTAACATGGATTAATCATAAATATGATTTTTATAAGTGTTAATATGTAGTTATTAGACAAGTGCAAACGAAATACAATGAGCCAACAAGATTACATTAAAAAATGACCACAATTTTTTTGCCCAAAAATAACTTTTCATACCAATGAATTTTGGAACGTTTTTTTGGAATTTGTTATAATAAATGCTTATAGTTGTCCTAGTACATGACAAGTTTTTTTTGTTTATCATTTTTGAATAAATATGAATTTTTGAAAGTGAGATGATTCCTTGTAAATTTTGTTTGTTTTTAAAAATTATAACAATTTCAAATCATAACAAAAAAATTCATTGTTTACATTTATAATATGTTAAAATTTTTCTTAACACATCATGTAAATTATACCCCATTTATATTTGATGAAAGACTTTCAAAATTTTAAAATTTTGGATCAATTTTGGAAAGGTTTTTGAATTTTTAAATATTTAAAATTCCACACATTTTAAGGTATGAGTGTTTTTTGAATGTGGTTAATAGGTTTATATCCTCTTAATTTATTCCCATCAAAATGTTTTTATTATATGAGTCCTTTTGATAATCCTTTACAAAATCAACTCCTTTTGACACAATAGGTGATCACTTCCAAAGGTCTTAATCAAATTTAAAATTTAAAATTTCATCAAATGAATTTTTGGTTTGAGTTCCTTGATATTCATATGAATGAAAAAACAACAACTTGCTACGATTTCTATGGTTTTAAATAGTAAAACATAAATATTTCTTTTATTTTGATTGTTTTTCTCTATAATTCGACACCCTTTTTGGTTCATTAGATTGTGACTACACCTAAATATTAACATGTACTAATTACAAATTTGATGTTTTAAAGTGTTAAATCAAAATTTGTAGTTATTTTATTAGTTAGATGTTACCGTGCATTATATACAAATTTAACTTTAGTATGTGTTAAATCTATATTTAAATCAGTGTTAATTAACTAGTTATTAATTAGTATATGAGTTCCTACTTAATTAGGTAGTTAATTTGATTACTAATTAATGTTCCATATTTGAATTAGTGTTAGGTAACTACTTTAGTTACTAATAAGAACTACCTAGCTTATTTAAGGAGGTGAGTTTGAATCTATTTTATTTCTGTTCATTTGCAATAACATTCATAAAGTTGTTTTGTTATCTTTTGAATTTGAATCTATACATTGTGTTTAGTTTGAACATGCATGCATAGGAATAATGAGATTCTTGTGTACATGTTTTTTTAGAAGTGTATACTTTGTCCATTAACAATAAACATCTCCATAATAATTGCAAAAAAAAAATTGTTACTTGGTATGAATTTTGTAAAGCCAAAACTAAAAAAAAGGATCAAGTGTGGAAACAAAGTTTGAAGTTTGACACTTTAGCTTCATTTGCCTCCACCTTTGGCCTCTTGCACTTGCAACTTTTCCCCCTTGTACATTCCTTTTAGATCTTTAGCAAGGTTAGCATTCTTCCTAATAAATTGTTTCCTATGTGCCATCAACCATAAATTTTAAAATATAATGAACTATTAATGGGACCATTTTGAAGTAGTATTCTAATATTAATTAGCTATTGAAAGTATGTGTAGAAATTACTAGCCATTGACAATAGTTAGAAAGCAAAAAAAAGTACAAGTGCCAAAATTAGTTATATACTAGCAAAAATACCTTTACAAAATGAAATTGGTAAAATTACCAAAAATATTTTTTGAAAGTAATTGCTGAAATTATCTACTGTGACTTCTCTTTTTCACAATTTTAGAGGGCATATGCACTTTGGTTGCATTGATTAATATGATTGGAAAGTTCTTTCCAATGGTTACAAAATGGACATCTAAAATGCTCAATTTGGACTCTTAAATTGTTCAATTTGGAATTTATTTGAAAACGTTGTGAGTTTTTGAAATTTTGTGACCAAAATATTTATATGGTTAGCATCAACTAACAAGGCAACTCTATGTTAAATGAGGAACACTTTTGAAGTTTTAAAACTTTGAGAGATTTTAATAGCCATTAGTCTTCCAAAATATCAAGTTTTAGATTTTTTAAGGTTAAATTAATGATTTTGAAGACAATGGCCTCTTGAAAGGGTCACTAGAGGATTACCACAAGTACCAATCAAATAGTTTTGTTAGCACTAAGTTTAGCAAAACTCTTGCAAGAACCTTTCAAGATGGACAACACCACATTTTTTGGAGTATTAAGACCTTGATTTTCTCCATTTTAGGGATGCCCCCTTATGGTTAGATCTTAAGTGCTCTTAGAAGAATAGTTTGCATTAAAATTTTGTGTGTTATCATCATTTTTCAAACGAAGTTTTCTTGTTGTAAAAGTGTGTTCCCCCTCTTTTCAAATTTCTTTTGTGATGTTTAAAAGTTTGTGTGTAGATTTGTCTTTGACAACTATAAAACTTTGAATATGAATCTTTGCAATAATAATTTGAACTAAAAAGACAATTAGATTACATGACCTAGATGTAAATAAGATAAAGTGAACATATGATGCTCCTTATCAAAATTACATGCAAATAGATGTAAAATAACAACAAATTTTATCATGAGATTGTGAAACATTTAACGTTTTTAATTAAATGATCAAAGATAAAATACTTCTTCACTAATGAACATTAATTGTCAAATTTTGCATTGTAAAAGTAAGTTTCAAGAAGGTTTTAAGAAATACAAGTTCATTTTGAGTTTTTAAAACTTTTGTGTCAAGTAGGTGTCAAGTAGGGTTTTCAAAATAAAATAAAAATCTAAGTTTTATTTTTTGTTTTAAGAAATACAAGTTCATTTTGAGTTTTTAAAACTTTTGTGTCAAGTAGATGTCAAGTAGGTGTCAAGTAGGGTTATAAAAAATAAAATAAAATGTAAGTTTTATTTTTTGTTTTAAGAAATACAAGTTCATTTTGAGTTTTTAAAACTTTTGTGTCAAGTAGATGTCAAGTAGGGTTTTTAAAATAAAATAAAAATGTAAGTTTTATTTTTTGACCTTTTTGAATATATGATGATTTTCATATCCTAACTAATAAATATACACCGAATTTTATTAGTTTTTATCATTCAAAAGTATTTTTGAACACATTTTAATCAACATGTTTCAAAAATATTTTAATTTACTTTTTAATCTTATTTTCTTTTAATATTTTGTAATTAAATTATTAGAAACCAAATCCAATTGGTTCTTGACACATATTTTCACCCATTTGCGATTATTTCTTGCTTCCTACCACATTGTTTCAACAAAAGCCAATTGAACTTGATAGTAACAAAACTCATGTTTGAAAGTTTTTAGATTCTAAATCTTTGATTTATTTGGTTTCACTTTGCAATGTTTCACCTAAAGTTCCAATTTCAAAATCATTTGATAACATATTTTTGAACTTGGAATTACAACATTCCATATCCCATTTAAACATTTTATGAATGGCCTGACATTGTATTATGCTAATGAATCTTTGACAATGACCAACTTTTGAAAATACATTGGGAGTTTAACAAGCGATACTAACCTACCTTAAGGTTGGCATGGCCTTTACTCAAAGGACAATGTATGTTTCTATAGTTTTGTTGAAGTGGATGACATTGATTATGAAATTAGTATTGAAGATTTAAATTCAAGTAGATGATTTTATCTTCTTATTTTCGTTTTACAAGATCTTTATGATTGTTTTATGTGTTTTTGAGAATATCGACATTCAAAGATTCTTTAAATGTGTTTCAAAACTTTTGTATTTGTTGGTTTTGCCCATAGGGAAGAGACAATCATTGAGGTAGGATTTAAGCACGATTTTGATTCAAACTTGATCCAATGTGTGAATGACATATAGATCATTATGTCTACATATGATGGATGGGCATGTTCCATAGAAGTTTAAAGTGCATGCATTTAAATGAATAGTTATAGACACTTCCAAAAGGAAGTTTTTAATTTCAAGTCTAAATTCATTTATTTGTTTGTTTTTGCAAGTTTGAAGTTTGAGCCACAAAGGATAGATTCTTTGCAATGAACTACATATTTTGCTATAATTTCAAATAATCTTTTGTGAAAAAAAAACTTTTTATGGATTATTCTATTGCAAAGATATGTTGTAATTTGTTTTCATCTTTTGATAATTCTTACTATTTGTGGTACATGCCTTTCATGCAATAGAAATTTTATTAAGATTCATACAAAATTGAATATTTTTCTATTTCTATTGAAACTCATTTTGTTAAAGTTTTGTTTTCACATATGTTTTTTATATATATTCCTTGTTATAAAACTTTGCAAATTTGTTATGCTTGATTATTTCTCCTAGATTTGCATGAAGTTAGACAAAGAAATTAAGAAGAGAAAAAGAACATTAGAAAAACGAAGGACCAAAGGAGGACTAATTATGAAACTCAAGCATGAAGAAAAAATTAAAAACACCGCACAAATTTTTGGGATCATGATCTTTTGATGACCAAATTGAATTTTGATATGTTGGTAGAATCAATTTGAAATGTATCATTTATTCCTCCAATCCAATTTCACATGTATGTCATGCTCAACTTCTAATCTTTTAAAACTCCTTGAATATCGACATTTGTGCAAATGTTCCAATGTTCTCCTCTTAAACCTTGACATGATACTCACTAGAAAATTGTTTTCGAAATTATTGCGCTGAATTTTTTTTTGAAAATTTCAAAAATTTCAAATTTTTGGAGTGCTTGAATTTTGGAATTAATATTAACTAAAAATGTCAAATCTAATGAGGCCACACTTTTTTTTAAAAGGATAGTGAAATAAGTATATTTACGACATTCTTTACAAGTGTTTAATGTTTAATGAAACGCATTATATATATATATATATATATATAGACACACACACACACACACACACACACTTTCTAGGTGTTGATTACTACTTAATTTTTTCCAATTCATTTTTACTCAATTTTCTTTTCAATGACCCAAGATTTTCACTTTTATTTTTAAAGGTCATAATAATGGGAAAAAAACGAATTCAAACAAGGATGTACCTTAATCTATGTTAATTTGTCCAATATTAATCTCTATTAGACATTTTCAAAGTCAATTTTCCTTAGATCATATTATTACCCATGTGAAAAGGAAAAAAAAAAAAAAATCTTTTAGAAAATTCTGAAATATTATAGCTATCAACCTGGAATCTTTTAGACCATTTTGGAATAATATAATATAATAATAATAATAATAATGAAATGTTGAACTTGCCATCATACTATGGTATTCACCCTTGGTGGCCCCATTAATTACTAACAAGCATAAATAGGAGCACCATTTAAAGAAAAAAAATAGAGAATGGGAAAAAGAAAGGGTTGTTGGTGTTTTTTTTATTGCTAGATTTGTATTTTTATGTGGCCAATAATATAAAAGGATCTTAAGACTTTAAAATTTTCATATGTCATTTATAACCAAATTTAGTTTTTTCTTCTTAGAGACTATCCTTTTGGCTCCATCACAAAATTGAAAAAGAAGAAGGAAAAAAAACACTAGGACCAAAAAAAAACCCACCACATCACCACTAATAGCCAGTGTTTTATTTTTCATTTTTCTGATGTATTCATTTTTGTTTTGAGATTTTTTTTGCCAAAATTTAAAAACAAATTCAAAATCACTCCCTTTTCCTGAAACAAATTGCCAAATTTCATGAAAGCTTTTGCCACATTTGGACTTTGATTTTAGTTTGGTAGATTTTTTAAACTAGTTTTTAAAAACAATTTAGAAAGGTTCTAAAAACATGTTGCCATTTAATGCAAAATCCTAGGATTTGGATGCTAGCCAATGATGCATCAACATCAGAAAATTGAAAAAAAATATCACAGATTTAATTTGTGAAAATTTTTTCTCGATTTTTTTTTCCTTGAAAATTTGAAAATTTGACATTTTTTTTTTAAACAACAAAGAATTTTTTACAAAATAGTTCTTTTCAATTTTTGCAAATGTTCACCACCGAAAAAAAGAAAAAAATCCGCTAATAACTAGGATTCATGAATGGTCCCAATTATTGCTAGCTTATTCAAAAGCATAGAGAGAAAGAATTTGCACTTCGAGTAACACAACAACAAGAGATCATTGAAACATAAACATATATCTTCTTTATATTGTAGTACCTTGGTAGCTTTGACATTGCTTATATTATTTGTAGGAATGCTGAAATTTTCAAAAAAAAAGAGAAAACTATTTTTACGAAGAACAAAAGTTTGTGAAGGAAAATTAAGAAACATTTGGATTTTTATTTATTTTTGGACATCAAATCTAAAATTGTTACAAGGTGAATTTTTTTAGTTCTTAAATGTTTTGAAAATTTGATGCAACCAATTACTTATTTCGCTTTAGTTGTATGCATTGCTTTGGCTTAGGTTAGTGTTATTATTTTGTTCATGGTTGTGACTTGAGTACATGATTTTTCATCTTGACTAACTTGCTTGGTGGGTGAAAAGTGTAGGGTACAACCCCAATGGTGTGTGTATTTCTAAAATTAGGCTTGTGATGAGATAGGGATAATTAAATCTAGTCCTACACTTCAAGAATGTCCCCCACTTGAAATTCTTGCCTATCTAAAACATGAGCTGAAACATTAAATTTATCCTTAAAGTAATCCTCACTTTACCCACTCATCCGCCCTTTTGAGGGATCCATAAACTCTACAAAAGTGAGGATCACTCTTCAAAATTACTAGGGATGAACACCCCCAAGTGGTCCCTATAATATTTTATTATAACCACATTATGGTCTACTTAGGTTACTACCACATAGATTAGGAGGCTACCTAGGGGTAGGGGGTTAACAAGGTTATGTTGGACCTACCTAAGGGCTATGCATGGTTTAGCTATGGAAGTGCTAAGGCGACTTTAAGATCAAATAAACATAGGGGTTATTTAAGATCCATTTAGGAGTTTATTTAGAGCCTACCTAGATGTTATTTAAGATAAATACTATCAAAAATTTATATAAGAGGTTACGCAAGGATTACTTACGATGTTGCATAGCGGCCACCTAAGGACTTACCTAACATAGGACCTAGACACTTAAGGGTTACTTAAGAGATTACATAGGGTCTACATAGGGGGTTATGTGTTAGCCATAGTTAACCCCTATCTAGTCCCACAAGTAAGTTTTATGTAGTCCTTTTTGTATTATGAGACGACTCTAATAACCTTTGATAGCAACTTTAATACCCCTTAGGTATCCCCAAACCGAAAAAATCCATGACTAGCCCCGTAGGTAGGTTTTATGTAACTTCTTAAATAGCCCTTAGGTGTCCAATAACCTACAAAGGCCCTTAGGCATCTTGTTAGATAGTGCCTAGGTAGGTTTTATGTAACCCCTTAAATAGCTTGTAGGTGTCCCATTATCTAGGTAAGCCCTTAGGTGGCTTCTCTAGGTAGTCCTTAGGTAGCTTCATAAGTAGCCTTCTAGGCAAGAATTATGTAACCCCTTATGTAAGCTTTTGATAGCTCCTATGTAAGCTCTATGTAACCCCCCTAAGTAACCCCAAGTATCCCATAACTTAGGTAAAGTCCCAAGTGTTTCCTTGGGTAGTTGTTAACTAGCCCCATAGTAGGTTTTATGTAATTCTCTAAGTAATCCTTAAATATCCCATAACTTAGGTAAGCCCATAGTTGTCTCACTAAGTAGTCCCTAAATAGGTTTTGTGTAATCCCCCAAGTCCTTTTAAGCATCCCATATTCTAGTTGTTTACATGCAAAACATAAGACACATGAGGAAAGTCAAGTCATCATGAGTTGAGGAGGAAATTTGAGATTCTTCCTTTCTTATTTTCTTTTTGGGCAATCCCCTTCTACATTTTGATCGTTGTCCTTAGTTGTCATGAAGCCTATCATAGTTTTGCTCTTAAGTTTTATTGTCTTTGTGGATAACTTTATTAAGGTGAGCTTAAACATACATAGATCACAAGGTGATTATTACTTACACGGAAAGCTTTGTTCCAAATGGCTTCCTTTAATTTGAAAGTGGTTGCTTAAGGGCGTAGGCCCTGAAAATAAAGGGAGGCCCACGTGAAGTACAAAAGGTTATTTGTTCAAATGGTAAAACGTTTGGATGTGAACGGCATTCCTCAAATAACTGGCCTAGGATGAGGTGATAACTAAGTCTAACCCCACATTTGACAAAAGTCTTTCATCCATAGGCTTACCTATTGTAGAGCATGAGGCAAAACACTATGATGAGCTTAACCATACATGGATCATGAGGTAATAAGAGTGGGAAGCACTTTTCTCTTACAAGACGTCTCTTACACCGAGTAGCAAATGAACATGAATACACGTATTCTATTATAGTCGGGTGTAGGAAGCCTCTTGTAGCTACTCTAAGTGGCCTCCTCTTTTTGAACAAATATTATCCATCTACATAAGGTGCCCCGGAGGAAATTTCTATGGGTGTTTTATGTGCACTCTTTTGTGAGATGAAATGTGGTTCCTATGATGGATCATTGTTTTCCTTCTCTTTGTAATGTAGTTGTGAAATGACATGTTGGTTAAAATTTTCCATTATATTCCTTTGATTGACATAAACATCAATTGAGGCAAACATGGGTTTGGTGTTGAGTTGGTTATCTAAATACAAAGAAGAAGAAGAGAAAGAGTTGTGATCAATTGATAGCCCGGTGGAGTTTCTTTAGTATCGTGAAGTTAATAATATGATTGCTTCTTCTCATAGACAATTTGTGTGCGAATGATTCCATGGACTTCAAAGTGGGATCACATACCCAAGAGTGAATGGTAGTTTATCCCCAATGTCATGGAACAAGAACCCGTTATCATTGATAACATTGCACAATCAAATAATCAACTAGTGTTTGATCAAATCCATGGCCAAATCCATTGGGCATCCACAACTTGTTGAACCTTCAAGGTGAGATGAGATTGGATGTGTCAAGACCTTCATTGACGAATAATTAATTTAATAGTTTGTGTATTCATCCATTTATTTGTGCATGCAAGTCCGTAGGGTTCACAATTGAAAGTATATGTCATAATTGAGTCAATCCAAATCAATAGTTAAATTGGTGCAACATTCATTCAAGGGGGGGGTTGAAAAGATGATGTTGGTGTCCATGACTTCAATTGAATGCTTAGTTTGGTTGAGGTGTTATGTGAAGGAGATGATTTTCTTTTCACCTTATTATAGTTTAAGTTTATAATATTCACATATTTAATACACCTTAGAATTACATTAGAATTTATGTTTGTATTAAATTTTGATCAACAAACTGAGAAGCATTTACAAATCAAACAAACATCACCCAAAACGTTTGGAATTTTATCACTTCATTTGAATTTATGAGGATTTCTAGCTAACTATGGTACATACCAACAAGCATTGAAATAGATGTGAACATGACCATGAATTTTGGGTGTTGAACTTAAAGGCTGCAGAAGTGAGTAAGAGTAGGAAAATTCCCTTGTTGCAAAATGCTTTCTGAAATTTCTCTCAACTTGCAATATTCAAAACAAACTTATCCAATAGCATAATTGCAAAATCTCCATATTCAACATTTGTGCATTAATACGTCATATTTATAGAAGCTTCAAATTGTTTGGAAAAAATACAACTTGCATACTACTATTGCAAAACAATCATTTTTCCAATTCAACCAGCAACGAATTATAACATAAGTTTTAAGTGCATAGAAAATTTCTTCTTAACAGTGTCTGGAGTTCTAAATATTACCTTTGGAAATCATTCTGTTCTCTGCAATTCAAAACAATACTTTTTCTTGTAAAGACGTGGCCTCCACCAAAAGTCCTGGTGCCAAAAGTCTCCAGTTCAGACTTCAATTGCTGCATTCATCGTCTTCTCAAAGAGTTGCTCCATCTGTAGTGCCCCCAACATCCTGAATCATATCTTCCATCACAAAAGTCACAAAGCAAAGAACTCAAGAACTCAAACAATGTGATTTACCACAAGGGCACTTCAATGAAGCTAGCAAATATTTAAGAGGGGCAAATCAACCATCACAGCAAGTATTAGGTGCGTGCAACACACATCAAGAAAGCATAAACACTCTGCTAAAACTTGTAGACAGCAGAATGATCATCAAGACCTCCTGAAATTGGCCACTGCTTCTTTTTCTCATTACACCCTTATTCCAATTGTGTACTCCAATTGTGGCTTGACCTTGGCAGTGTCACATTAATGAAAAAGTGATTGAACTTCCTCATGTAGACAAAAAGAAAGAGCCATGAATTTCCTCCTCACCATCATCCAGTTCGCATAATGATGTGGGCCCCACTGTCAGTGTCCACAATGTCACTCAGCTCACCAACATTAAGCCCAAATGTGGCCTTCTCAAACGCCTCTTGCATCTGGCCACGGCTGAACCAGCCTGTTCCATTCCAACATAGCATATGAGTATTGGTAGATGATGACCAAAAGAAAGGTATGTTTTGGATTGAATCTGCCTGGACCTCAAGGAACTACAAGTTCATCTATCCAGTACTGTGGCCCTGTTTCTCCCAGAACAATGCCATATTCTACCCTAAAAAGTGAACTTGTGCATCAGAGAGGAAATCTCTGCTTGCACCAATATCACTTTCAAATTCTTTGGTTCCATATGACCACTCCGATGCCAGACTGAAGAATCACCTTGGACATCTCTTTATATCAGACCTTGCATGCATACATCACAGCAGTTAACCATGTACAACTCTTCTGCTTTTCAAGCTGCCCTTAATATACATACACAAAGCAGCAGTACTGGAACTTTCAGCAACTGCACAAGCTTCAGATTCTACATGCAGCTAGCTGGAAAAAGCCTCTACTGTCAAATCAAAAGAGAAGTCCAATCAGAACAATCTTGTGATCTACTTCAGCAAAGCCAAAACAGACATGCCAAACAGAGAACCTCCAAGACCTAGATCAAGAGCATGCAAACGTTCTGAAGACAAAACTACTGTAAATGAGGAAGAAAATAACTTTTCTAAAAAAAGACCTTGAACTTTCAAGCAAAAAAAGTCAGAAATAGTGTACATAAACTGATTGTAGCATCATATTATTGTAATATCTGCACTCCATGGTTATGGCTGGGAAAACAAGGAAGAGTCTCTCAGAGATACACAGTGCAGCACCAACTAGTCCCATTATCAGAACTATACATGGTATCTTAACACACACAACCTTCACTATGTCCGTGGACAAACTGGCTGCAAATTCTATGATAAATCAATCTCTATCACAATCCATAGATGATGACAGCCACAGACAATATGGTTGCTGCAAGATAATTTATCTCAAGATCAATTGTAGCCTCAAGATGTACATGCAAGCTCCCTGAACAATATTTGATCACCAAATTGCAATGAGAAGTGACTAAAACAACATGATACCAATGAATTCTAAATGTATAGTTAAGATGTACCATCACAGGCCTTCAGGACTATGAGGAGTTAAATCTTCCAGTGATAGAAGGGATTCTATTATATTCAGAATCTCATTCAAGGATGTGCATAACTATATCAATAAGCAAGAAGTGAATAACAAGAAAACCAATAAAGAAAGATCTCAATTTAAGAAGAATAAAATTGGGTCCTGGTATACAAGGACAATATTGGGAAGGATGGACAAGAATAACAGGACTAATACTATCTGTGTCATCAAAGGCATTGACACCATCTAACATGAATCAAACCAGTCCAGATATATGCAGACAATAATGGCAAGTATGCACCTGAATAGCATACTTGGAACATTGAAAAGAACTCTTCTCAATACTGCTAACAGATTCTCTACAGCAAAAACATACAGCTGAATTTCAAGTTCCAACCTTAACCCTCTCTAACACAGTTTGGGTGACCTACTGTAGAAAACCCCTCTCTTCAACAACAATCCAAGGCTGAACTAGATTGCCTTTTAGACACAGCATCATACATTAGGGTTGGCATTGGAATGTTTCTCATCTCAATCAACAAGTCAACCATAGAAATGGGTTGTATCTTGCACTCCTCAAGCTGCTTTCCTTATTTCAGACAAATCAGCTGTTTTCCAGCCTTGACTTAGCTTCCATCAATTTTGGTTCCTCTTTGATTCAATTCTAGTTTCATTGATCAAGGCCTCAGCTGCTAATAAACAAAACATACTACTTGCATTTCTTACACTCATGCAAAACATGTCAGGTCTGACAAGAGGAAGGATGGGAAGCCATCAATGAATACCAGGAAGCACCGCTGAGGTTCACACTATTTCATCATACTTGCTAAATCCTTTCCCACTCTGTTGCATACTGTTCTCAAGTGACAGAACTGATACCATATAGGTCACATAACACTGTCTTATACCAACACATTCTATCTCCCAGTTCCCAACGGATTCACAAGTGCTGTAGGGAGTTTACACAAACTTGATACCATGGCCCTCATGTCAAACTCCCTGTTCGATGTCCTCCTAAACCCTAAAGCCTTAAACCCCAAGCCCTAAACCGTAAACCCTGGGTCTTCAAAGCAGGCAGTACGATAATATTCTCCGTCCAAAATGAACCAGCAGATTCGAAGCCAGCATCGCCTACCTTAAGCATCGCCGATCTAAAGCAGTCATAAAACTTCTGGTCTAATCTTCTCCTTACAAAAATCCATCAATCCTCCCGCGTTCCATTTTCAACCTGCAAGAAAAAAGAGAAAAAAAAAACCAAAGAAAACCATGACGAAAAACATAAAACATATATTCGGGACGAAACAAACCAAGATCGCCACCCCGCTTGGCTGAGTTGCAATCAGAGTGAACAGCAGCCAGATCCGCCAGTTGCGCCTTGCCGCTGAGCACATCGGCCCTGAATGCATTCAGCTTGGCTACGGCATCGTTCCGCGAGGTTTGTTTGATCACTTTCCCCTCCGGATCCTTCCATGACGCCGGTCTCCTGGAACCCTCATGCTTCAGCAACAAATGTGATGCCCTGACCTTCTCCGAACTCATTTTTCTCCGCCGTTTATTTCCTCTGCCACGTCTTAAATCACTCGCTCACAAAAAAAAAATCTCCTCTCTGCAACAACAAAACCACAAACCGATCTTCTCCCTACAAAAGCAAAATCTTTGCTGCAACAACAGCACAAGCAACTCTTCTCTCTCTCTCTCTCTCCTTCCTCGCCCTTCTTCTTTCAGCCGCCACTTCTTTTTCTCCCCTTTCTTTCTCCATCTTCTTTCCGAATTTTCCAGCATTGTTGGGTATTTGAATTTTGTTAATTTGGTAACCAAATTCGGTTTCGGATCTGAAAAGTTCTTGGAATCATAGATCTGCCAGTTGTTTGTTTTCCGGTGTTGGGTGGGTATTCAAAAATATTTCTCACATACAAGTTTAGTTATTTTACTTTTCTGCAACCCCGCTCATAAAACTGAGACTGGGACTGCAAATAGGTGGGAGACTACTAATAGCAAACCACCTGAACCAATCATTATAGTTGGCCAATCAGAAATAGCAAGCAACAGTCAGATCATATCATAATATCAGGTCTGCTATGTTAGATCATATCATATTTATGAGGTCTGCTATGCCCCATCATATCATCTTTATGAGGTCTTCTATGCCTTGCCTTTTAACTGCGTCAGCATCTGTCATATTTTTCACGTTCTTTATGAGGTCTGCTATGCCTTTTAGCAGCGTTGGCATCTTTGTGGGAAAATGCTGGGCCATAATCATTTTGTTGATCGAAACCAACATGTTTTGACTTTTTTTCATCCAATTTTATTTTGCTGGGCCACATACTGAACACTGGTGGAGCTGCTCTAAGCAGGCTTGCTCAAGTAAACCGTGTAACTTAGACTAGTGATTATTGTGGAGATCAAGCACACATTCATGAGCTGAGACATATTGTAATTTCTTTGGAAACAAAAATGGTTGCTCAGGAATCCCGATGATTTCTTTTTTGTTGAACCCACAAACACTTTATGTCACAATCATGAGTTGAATCCACTGGTTTGATCAGACACCTAGAAAACAACATCACTAGAAAGCAGACCCAATCTTTGAAGCGTAATGAACATATAGTCTTTTGTGTGCATTTTGCTCCATCTGATTAATACCCATGTGGTACTTAGCAATATCGCCAGAAATCTTCTGCTTTACAGCCTTCACAAGATGTCACCAATCCTATCACGCTCAAAAAGTGCTGTGCAATGGCATCCTAAAAATGGTGGGTTTCTTGAACAGCTATCCTGCCCCTTGTCTAAGGAACTCACACTGCCAAGGTCGCTGCAGAAAACCTAGATAGTCCAAGAACTTCTGCAGACTGCAAATGGCATTTGTTACGTGGGCCTGTACTTCTGATGCTAACTGCATGACTACAGCATCTGTGTAATGAAAAGCTGTAGGCTTCAAGAGAAGATCCAATCCTGTCTAAAAGCAAATTGCCCACATCTGCTGATATGTTGGATACAATGTGCCTAAAGTGCAGATGGTGAGGGGTTTTGTGGCTACTCACCATTTGAGCATGCAACGGTTGTCAGGGAAACTTTTGCATCGTGGATCCCTCCTTTCTTGCCGCTCGGTTCCATTTGATAGCAACCACCAGTGCATCGCCAGCTGGACCAAGTCCTCTCCGACCCACCAGCTTCACCCCGAATTTCTGGCACAAATACACATATTTCTCTCTGTCTCCTCCTTTCACATCTCTCAAGTCAAATGCCTGCTGGCGGGTAATTGTGGTATAGAGGTGCAACTGCTCCTCTGCTGGCACACTTTGATTGGTTCTTACCTCAGGTGTGTCAGCCCTGCTAGGCATCCGTACTGGCATGTCATAAACCAGTCGCACTAGTGCTAATGAGCTGGGATCTTTTGTCTGTTGATCAAAGATGATAGAGAAACTTCCAAAGTCAAGATCAGGTTCCTTGAAGAGGTCAGCCAATGTAGCCATGTACAACCGCATGTCCTTCTGCACTGGTATGAGGGGTTTTGGGGGGGCCATGCGAGCTGCAGCCGCTCTAGCAATTTTGGCTGCCTCTCGGTGCCCACTTAAAAATGCACCATGCATGGTTGCTGGATACTGACGGTTGGTGGCCTCCCCTGCAAAGAAAAGCCTGTCATCAACACTCTCTGCCAGTATATCATAGTCTTCACCAGATGCTCCCACAGCCACATTTGAGTATGAGCCAAAACACAAGCTATCACTGCCCCACCGTGTACACACAGTCTGGACTGGATTGGGCACTCTTATGCCTTTAGGCTCAAAGATACCTGCACAATCAACCACAAACCACAATTACTTGCCAATGATCTTAAACCTTGAGCTCCTTTGACAACTGCATCTAGCACTTGGTTTTGCAGTTCAATAGCAGGCATGGTTACAACCACACCCTTTTGCCAAATGGAACATAAATCCATGATTGGATACTAATTGAAGACCTCAACTTACAACTTAAAAACTGAAGCCAGCTTTAAAATTCTGCCCCTGAACTCATGAAGCCCTTGACTGAATCATTTTGAAGATTATAGGTTGAAACTCAAAGAAAACCAATTTTCTTTCTTTACCAATCTGACAAAAGAAGCCAGCAACCATGAGCAAACATGAAAAAGAAAGCACCCCACCCTCAAGAAAAGGGAAAACCAGATCACAAGACAGGAGCAGTGTGAACAACAGCAAGTAGCATATACATGTTCAGGTACCTTGAAAAGAATGTAAGACATTCATTTCCTACCATAACATCCCTCACTGACTTCATCACTTTCTGGCAATGGGTGCAGGTTAATGTTCAACATTAACCAACATACCTAGTTTCTCTTGCAAGACCAGCAGAAACCAGAAAACTCAGCTATGATGCTGGCTAGCTTCAAGGAAAAGATAACCCAAAGACCTGAAGAAATAAGATAAGTTAGAATGGGAAAAAGGAAAGAAAAGAAAACCCCTCCAAAAATGGAAATGGAAAGAAAACAGAGAGAAGAAAGGACTTCAAGACAACAACATTGATAAAGTGGGGTTAGAAAAGATCCCAGCTTAGGAATGAGAGCCCTTTGAACTGATTATTTTGAAGATTCCACAGGCAGAAACTCCAATCAAAACCCTTTCTTTGCTACACAACCCTCTGGTTTGATTCTGGTTTGATTCACAAGAAACTGTGAAGAGTAACCATTATTCTTTGACAGAGCAATTAAGCCTGTCATTTGGGCTACGAAGAACTCTTTGGAGCTGCAAACCTTAAGAACCTGAGAAACAGACTATTGACTATTCCAAATCTTGCATGATCTGAAATATCTCACATGAGAATCCAGAAATCTCCATCTCACTATTAAGAAAGCCAGAACAAGGTTAAAATTTCTTCTTTAACTACAAGAAAGACTTCCAGGAAAGGACTTACAAAACTGTGAACAAAGAACAATATGACAAAGACAAATCAACAGGACCATTTATGATAGTGACTTCTCTATCACGACTTCCCCACTGACTTCATCAGCTCCTAGCTCCCTACAGTGGGTATAGGCCAGTGTAAATACTAACCTGTGTACTAAGTTTCTGCTGCAAGTCTGGAAGCAAAGGGAAGACTCAGCCATGATATGGGCTAGCAACAAACAAACAAAAACTCAAGGAAAAACACAAAAAGAAAAGACTTGAGGGAAAAAAATAGAAAAGAGACATACAGAAAAGGAAGACAAAACATAGAAAAACTGACTGCAGAGGAAAAATAGACTATGTGAACTTACAGGAAGCTCCGCACTAGCTTCCTCACTTACTAGACTCTGTACAAAATCATTTGGAATACTCCAAATCCTGAAATTGCAAATAGAATTTTTCTTTATTGACAAACCCTCTAGTGCTCTTTAACAGAATCTTTAGAGGGTAGCCTTCAGAGGACAACAAAATGGACCATCTGATAAACAAAGAAATCTGTAGAACTACAAAGCCTGAAAAATCTGCAAAACTGACTATTGACAATGCCCAATTAAGCAGTCATGGAGATATTGGAATGAACATGAGGGATACAAGTCATGCTAACACCCGCATCCTTTGGTTGAGAGCATTTATCAAAGATATCACAAGATATACCTTGAGGACTTTTGCTTCACAGCTAGATCCAAGAAGTTACAAGAGAAGTCTTTAGAAGTATTACTTAACTCATCTTGGGGTATATGCCACCACCAAAAGAGCCTTTTTCTAGGTACATAAAACTCTCGAGGTTGGGAAAGTTAGGAACAAAAAAGTCATCCACAAACCTACAAACAAGGGACAATCTATGAAGCACAACAGGACTATTCAAGAGATGCTTGAGAAAATCGAACCCATAGAAAAAAGATAGAAATTAGCAAAATAGACAGCACTATTGGCACCTATTGGGATCCCACCTATTGGGATGGCAATACATTGTCTATAAGCACAATGACTGAAAAAAAGAAACAAAGTATTTAACAAAAAATCTAACCAAGAGATTAAGTCTAAAGCCTGCTCAACTTTGAAGCTATGGAGATTCTCAAATGAACTTATCTTTAGTTTACTCTTAAGCCACAAATACCTGTAAGTAAGAGCCATTCTTTGAACCAACAAGAACTTAAAACCATGAAGTTTTAAAGCATCTGACCAAACACTCTATTAATCACAACTTTCATATGGGCTCTTAGACTTACCAGATCGAAATTAGTATATAGAGTTGAAAAATCAAACAACTACAGCAAGAGTGGAGAAGTTGTATCAACCTCTGGTCCTGAAAGATTTAGGAGTTTTATCACATCCACTGCTACTGTAGAGTTGTTGAGAATCCAACTTCTAGCATAAGGAACATGAAGGAACATGAGCCTTTCTGAGCTTTGACACCTAAAGATCAGAAACCACAAATAGTAAAGCTGCTTATAAAGAACTGAGCCACATAGAAACAACCATCTGTGAAGGAAGTAGAACTCACCACAAAAATAAATCTTGGTTTAATTGGATTTTAACAGAACTTCCAAGCAGCACCAAGAAATGGAAGATGTGGACCATACTATTAACCACTAAAATTATGAGCCTTATTAAAAGAAAGATGAACTTTAGGGATTTCTGACTTGGAAAAATTTGAAACCTCATACATACCTGCTGGAGAATAAAGCTCAAAGGAAACTGAAGAAACACAGAGTTGTTTACAAAAAAATTATTTTGTAAAAAATAATTTAAAAAAAAAAACTACTGGACTTATCCATGTGAATTATAACAAAAGAATGTTGAGAACTCTTCAGGCAATCCAGATTGCAGGAAGGAACACTTGTCTATGTAACAAAAAAATGTTGAAATTGGCTTTCCATTCACTCAAGATCCCTTGAACTCCTAAAAACTCTTCATGTTTATTGACAAACTTTTTTGAGACCTTTCTCAATAGCTTCTTCAATCAACAGGTGAGAAAGGAAAGCCCTTCTGAACTTTGTACCTCTAGAAAAGAATGTTGTTTGAGTTCTGGTGAAAACAAAACAGTACGACAGGAATGAGTGTAGTTATCATGTTGTATGAAGAGCAGAGTTAACATTGCAAAAGAAGAGAAGTTTTGTCAAAATTTGGTTGTAAGAAATCCAAGAACCTGGCAACCCAAGTGTTATTGACCACCAGTGGAAAAGCTCTATAGAAGGAATTTAGCCACTTCAAACATTCTGTGAGAAAGTCAAGCCAGTGAACATGAACTACTTCATCGGGTTTTTTGTGAGACTTCCAAGTAGCACATTCACTTGCCTTTCTATGAAAAGACCTCAGATGAGATACAGTGCAATTTAAGTACCTCTGAGAATGCTCATAACACGAGTCACAGCTTCAAGGGGAGGTGTGCGCTCAAACTTTATTGCAGCCTCACCAGCCACCAAAGCCATCAGAAGAGGCCCTCCAGACACACCAGCATAGCTGTAAAACAGGAAGTACTCGCCACGGTTCTTAGGGTCTTCCTCGAGGTGACCAAATGTATCAATATCAGTGCCCCAAAACACTCTTGGGAAAAGCATTACAACCTTGTTCAAAAGTCCAAACCCTAACCGTTGTATTGCATCCAGCTTACGCTTTGGAAGCTCTGGCTCAAACTTTATCAACCCCTTTTTCAATACGCCCAGAGGCACTGTGCAAAGTACCATATCACATTCAAATACTTGATTGTGGGCAATAACTTGCACACCTTCGTTCCCATACTGAATGGCCTTGACTGTTTTGCCATAGAAGATAGGTAGACCCTCAGTCAATGCTGCAACAAATTGCACATTGCCTCCAGGAAGGAAACAGTGGTCACCACCCATCTCATATGGGTCATCTTGGTCCCAATATGCCAGTGACAAATTAGTCAGCAATGAAGCATTTGCGTACTCAAGGTTTGCAGAGTGCCAATCATATAACTGCCTCTCCTCTTGACCCAGTCCAACCCCACTGCTCACCCGCAGTCTCTCAAGTGTCTCTCCTAAAGAGACCTGGTCTGCTGTGTGCTCCTTGTTTTCTCGCCACTTACCACATGTGTCAAGCAGTTTGTTGAACTCCGCCTCCACTTTGTTATCCACATCCTTCTGAGCAGGCTGGCCATGAGGTTGATAGATTGGACACTGATCTCGGATCTTGTGGAGAGGTAAGTTCATCTGCCGAGCCAAAACTCCAAGAGGATTTCCATGAATCCCAGTGACAACACTCCCACCCAGATCAGCTGCTGCCCATACCTTTTCACCCTCCATCTTCTTGGTGTAGACTCGTCCCCCTGGCCTCAGCCTGCCTTCCACTACCACCACTTTATGTCCAATGGCCAAAAGATGCCTAGCAGCTGCTAGGCCTGCCAACCCAGCACCTATGACAACCACTGATGCCTTGTCTTTTTCTGCAGGTACCTTAGCTTTGATTGCAGGAGCAACTCCAAAGTTAATATAACCATGAGAAAGAAGAAAATCGTAGGCAGATGCAACAAGTTTACTGTGCAAGCTGCGTATGGTTTCCATTACTGTCTCCTGCTCTAGCCATGTGTTTACATTTTCTCTCCATGTTGCTAATATATGATTGCGTACCACAATATAATTTGCTTGTTCTTGACTTCCCACTGTAGAAACTACACCAGCCTCAATTTCTTCCTCTGTCAGTGCATCTCGAGGAAATCCTATTGCTGCAGCAATCATTGCTTCCATGGTGATGTCCTTATCGACATTGCCCAACTTGCGTTTGTGCCCTTTCCCTTCTGACTGCATGCCCAGCTGCTCCTCGATAGCTGCATCTAATGCAGATTCATCATAGGTTGACACTTTTGCATGCTGGCGTGCTGGCCTCTTGCTCTGCCTACCCTCAACTGGTGAAGTTGCATCATCTTTTGCCACAATTTCTGGCTGCTTCCGCTTTCGATTCCGAATCCTGATTCGCTTTTTCTTCTGAGCAACTGTGGTCAGAGTAACTGTGTCTTGTTGAACCCCAGAGTTTCCAGGTGGCAAAACTGTTGTCACCTTCTTTTTCCGAATCCGAATCCGCTTCTTTTTTTCTGTGTTTGCCATATCACTAGGTTTCACTATATTCCGCACTCTACTAACAAACCCCTCTTTGAGATCTTCTTCTCTAGCTGCCTGGGGTGCAAATCTCCCATTGTGTAAGCGCCTCAAACCTCCTCCCACCGATGGTGACTGTTGCAGATTTGTGCCTGGCATTGCTTCTCCTCCTCCTCCAGATGCAGACCCTAATGTGGGCCCAGATGTCACATTTGATGTCAAAACCCCCCCTCCCATCTCTCCCATATTGCTGTTGTTTGTGGCATCTACAACTGCTGGAATATTTGGTGCTGAGGTCAGCTTTTCCATTACCCTGCTTTAGACCACACACCTACACACTTTCCAAGAAGTACAATTCACCATCCATCGTTAACTTCTTGATCATTAACCCAGCCCCCCACAAAGAACTTAGAAACACCAACTCTGCAGAAAGAACACGAATGTATATATTTTGAACTTTCAATCTACCATCCCAACTTCCACTAACAAAAAACCCGGAGAAAAACCCCATCACCCACAAAGAAATCACACCCACCATATTATTATTTTTGCATTAGGGTCTCAGGTGTCGCAATTTTCCAAGGTTAACACTAACCCTAATTCCTCAAAAAACAACAGAGAATCTAAGCTTTCCTAGACAAAGTTTGCAGAACCCATGTTTCACCATTACAGAAGAAGAAGTCAATTGGTTCCAGAATGACGCACCTGCCTGACACAGCGAGAATGGCAAATGGGCTCGAGAGAATAACTGCGAGACGAACATCGGAAACCCAGGAACCAATGCTATTACGAAAACATGGCCGGTACATCATCCCCCGACCTTCATCTCTTCATTCTTCTTCGTCTCCTCCTCCTCCTCCTATTCCTTCTTCTTGCCTTGTTATTCTTCTTCTTGCCTTGAGAGTTTCACCTCATCACAAAAGCTTTCAGGATTTCAAGACCCTCCCAAGATCAAATGAAGACCCAAAAAGAAAGCGCAAAAGAAACCCATCAAAGAAAACTCGGCATAAATGCTACGACTGTCTCCTCTCTTTTCGTTCCTTCCGTCTCCGTCTCTTTCTCACAGGCTTCATTGAAAAGAAGACCCGATGGACGTACCGACCGACCTGAAGAGTGAAGAAACCGCTACTGAATCCCCATCAATAACAAGAACAAAGACAGAAGAAGGAGAAGAAGAAGAGTTCAAAACTGTTGGAAAATCGTGGACAACGTAAGGAAATGAAACTGCTGAATCCGGAACGACGACAACGAGCAACTCCTAAAACCAAAAAGACGCACTCAAACGCACGCAACAAGGCCGGAGGGGGAGGAGGAAAACACACAACAGCAAAATCCTTCCACAGAAATCGTTCACGAAATTGTGCCCGGGGAGACGACGACGACGACGACGACCTTCGAGATCTCGAAACCGTTTCCAGGATCTCGATGCGGACGGGGGATTTTGAGGTCCTCAGAGTTTATGGGACCTCACTTTTTGGTTCTCGACTCTTCAACTTTACGTCAATCAACAGCCGTCCAGATTCGATGCAGGATAATCTCAGCCGTCCAAATTGGGGATTAATTGGAAATTTTCAAATAGGTACTCTCTTACTCTCCAATGTTGTGCGGTTATTTTAGAATTTATAAAGAACCGCCGGTTCTCTCTTTTCCATAAAAGTCATGCAATATTCACAAAATTATATATGACAATTTGTGATGTTAGAAATCATGTCAAAAGAAGTTGTGTTTATTCATCATGATGTTATGAATAATTTTTTATTACATCAATGACAATTTATTTAATATAATTATGTCATGATAATTTTTTGTTTATAGCTTATATTCATCACGACTTCATGTTATCATGAAAATTTTTGCACATGTTTTTTCATCATGTCATGACAATTTTTGTGTTTTTGTTTGTTTATTCATAACGTTTTGATGATTTGTGAAGTTATACAATCAAATTTGTCCGAGCAAGTTTTGTTTGGTGTTTACTCATCATGTTTTGACAATTTGTGAAATTATCTCATCAAATTTGTCATGACAAGTTTTTGTGTTTATGCTCATTCATCATGTTTTGACACTACATGAAATTATACAATCAAATTTGTCATGACAATTTTTTGTGTTTATGCTCATTCATCATGTTTTGATACTTTGTGAAATTATACAATCAAATATGTCATGTGAATTTTTGTGTAAATTTGTGTGTTGTTTGATAATCATGTTGCACTCCACAATTTGTGTTTTTGTGTTATCTTATCATTTTGCAAGACACTTTGAGTTTTGTATTGTCTTATCATCTTGCAATAATCAATTTGCGTTAGTGCGTTATCTAAAATTCATTTTGTGTGATAATTTTGTGAGATAATTTTGTTATGCATGTGCTTGTACAGATAGTCAGAAAGGACTGGCTTGCTAATAAAAAAGTCACTCATCATGACATCTTGTGCAAAGTAGTGAGCTCTTCTTCTACCTTCCTGATCTTGAAGCTTTGCAGCAAACTTTGGTGTTGGAAGTAACTCTGAGACTGTACCTTACAACAAAAGGTTTCCCACTTTGCAACACGCCTCCAAATTCACAATGACTACTTGATCACTATTGCTGTGATCTTTTCAAGCAAAGCAGCTTCAGGAATTGAGAGTAGGTGTTCTCTTGCTCCATTCCCAACAAAATTTGGCACTAGTTCATATTCAAATTCCTGAGACAAACATACATATGAACCAAACTCTGTACATGCATGAAGCCAAACTGCAGGCTACACATTGCTGCTCGTCAGCACTCCATTCATGCCCATCTCACTTGCTAATGTCTCCAGTCCATGAATCTCTAACAACTCTCCAAATATGAAAGATGTCAAGCACTCTTTTTTTACCAATAAAACAAACCTTCCTACCTACTACATATTTATGAGCTCAGAGTTGTCCACAACTGGAGATACTAAGCCTTGATGAGTGCCAGAGACAAAAAATCTTGCAGGATAGAAACACTCAAACAAAGACAGGAAAGACCAGAAGGAGGCTTGCAACGATTCCTTGAACATCACAGGGGATTATCTGAAGGGGTACAATTCCCACTCATCCACAAATATTACAGCTCTTCACATTTCAATCTAGGAATTCTCATCTTGAGAGCTCCAAGAAAACTTGAGAACTTCACTTTGTCACGGCATTGTGCAAGGTGGATGGATGACATAGATGGTGTCATATTCACCTGAAAGCTTCATACCAAAACTGATCAGAACAAAATACAAAATAAATGTATCTCTGAGTTTGTGAGAGGAAACTCTGCAAACATAATGTTGATGGTAACACGACAAGAAAGGAAAAGAAAACAAACCACACAAATTAAGACAAAGATATGCCAGTCACTGGATCATCTGCAAATCACTGATCTGATTTCAAAGACTTGATTTCAGAAAGGTATTATGTGCAATAGTGTGGTTTTAGTATCAAATGACTTCTCGAAGCATGAACTAATCACATGTACACTGCTGTACCAGAAGACTTGACTGTAGATAAAGAGTGTCTACCTCTATGGGCCTTCATTTCAGGTCATTTCTACTAACCACAGGCACTGTTCTGCATTGAAGATTATGCTTCCAGTTTGCGCATACCTTCTACAACAGATTACTGCAAGTTTTTTCAGGGAAAAAAGTTCCATTCATGGGTGAAGGAGTCATCTTGGCTACACAAAACTGCACCCCTGCCCAGCAGGTTCAAGCAACACTCAAACCTGGGCATTTTGTAGTGGCTAACTGACAGCCACCTTACACTGCCATTAGATCACCAAAACTGCGCATCAGAAACACTGAGCCTGCAAATAATGCAGCAGCTCGCAACAGTCTCTGCAAACACCAACATCGTAACCAGATAAGTAGATTTTGAAACAAGTAACATAGCTCATGGAAGACAGCACATCCTGGTCAATCCGGATTGACAATTGCAGATGGTCTCAAATAGAAAACTTCAATCCAGACAAAACCTTTCCTCAAATGCATAATTCCTCCATGGCATCTAAGTTCCGTCCTTCAAGAAACGAAGGTGTTGGTGGAAACCTAAACATCAAAATATAGATGGCCATGGACTAATTTATCATTTCACATATAGAAATGATCAGCATATCACAAGAGGAAGACCCTGAAAACAAACAACCTGCTGCCTTAATGAGACTATCGTGAGTCATTGAGAGAACCGACAACATGCTCTCCTTGCAGCCAAGGTTACAGCATGCACACATAACCTAGAAATCGATTGCAAACAAAACCAGAGCAGAAAAAAAACCTACTAAGACCGGATGTTCCTTTAGGAGATACATATACTTGTTGATCGCTAGGGTTTCTTTGCGAGAGATACATGTAGACTTGTTGATCAGGAGGTATCCGAAGAAGAGGCAAGAGAAAACAACAGACAAACGACCAGACAAAGCTACAGCTGCAAACGTACCAAGTGCGCTGCAACCTTCTCCTCGTCTTTCGTTTCCGCTATCCACCGACTCTTCAGTTTTTGGAAAACGGTCTGGTTCGCCATTAGGACCGTTCGAGGGCGCTGATGGCGAGGAGCCGCTGTAAGATGGCTATGCAGATGTCGCTTCCGTCGATCTCGTGTGTCTGTCTCTTCCCCCTTTTCTCTCTCTCTCTCTCTCGCTCTTCTCCCACCGTCCCGCGAACTGGTTAGGGTTAGGGTTTGTGCTTCATGCCTGTTCGTGGTTTGTGTTTGGAGCATGTTTGCGAAGTGGCGGAAGTAAATCGCATACTCTTACACAAATTGGAGGGATCTTCCGCTATGAATGCCAAAGAGGATTTGATGCAGAAACAATGGAAATTCTCTCTCTCTCTCCCTCGCAGAATTTTGATGGGATGCACTGACATGACGAGGTTTTTCGCTTTGTGCAGCAGTGCATGGAGTTGCCAGAGAAGAAAGAAACTGCGTAGCGAAATGGATTTATTCCCCACAAAGAAGAGACCTAAACCAATTCAGTCTGAGACAGATTAAAAAACACGAACGAAAACAAGTCTCCAGTAAGTAAACAACCATGACATTTCATGCATCCAGCAGACACTCATGTGCAGAAATTGATATTCTTGAGTGAGGAGTTGTCTCACTGGTTCTGGGATATTTGGAGTTCTCTTGACTTGTTAGTGCTGCAGATTTCAATGTGGCATTGTTCAATAGAAATGGAAGTCTGATTGTCAATAAAGGCACCAGATGAAAAGTAGCAATAGAGAAATTGGTAGCAGAAAAGAGAGAGAGAGAACTTTCTCAATTAAGGTTTGGTTCCTCCAATACACTGCAGCAGCTGCCGCAGCTGGTTCCCAATTTCCTTCTTGTTGATATTTTAGCACAGTTATTGAAAGTGGATGCGCATTCCATGGAGCTCATCAACTGTAGAATCAGTCTCTAGTAAAAATGGTATATTCATCAGATCAGTTTTTGTGGAATATGGAGTGTTGCTGTCAATACCTCAATATGAACCCTGCCATGGAACTCATATCACTTCTGCCAAATGACTGACAAAAAGGTTACAGGATTTGTACTACAATAGAGCCCACATAATCAGACAAGAGATTCAAGTGCCGCATTATGGGACATTCTTTCAAAACTGAAAATCCTGCATCCCTCCAAGATGTAAGTTCACTCACTAAGAAAATTGATTTCAGTTAGGATATGAGGGGTTAAGAGTGCTTCATCCTTGAATCTAAGAGCATCAAATGTGAAATAAAAAGTGACAATTCTTAAAAAGGAGCAGTGGAAAGGGATCACAAACAGGATTTTAAAATTGAAACTGAAATCTTGAACTACTACACCAAAAGGTGAAGAGAGCAATAAGTCAGAGAACAAGACAGAGAAATTTGTTTGAGCACTAATCCATTGCTCACCATGAATTGTAAAATAACAATGGCAGTCATTGCATCCACTGAACCTCTGATGAGGATGACAATCTGCAATCCGTCATGTTTCATTTTTCAACAATAATTCTGGTAAGCAAAAGCTGAATAAGATGTATCTTACCTGTGTAGGGAAGGCCAAGCTTCTGGACAATGCAAGCATGCACACCAACCCTTTTCAGGTAAATATTAGAGACAGTGGGTGCAGGTTATTTTCAGAGGGAAGTGATGTGGCTGTCAAGAGATCAAAAACTTTTGAGATTGTTCCATAAGCACAGCATCTTCAAAAACTTAGTTCCTTGAATAGCATCTATACAGAGGAAAACCCAAATTATGAATCTCAAATCATCAGAGGCTCTTGAAGATGCAATGACAATGGAAACTAGAGGACAAAAACATAGTGAAATGATATGACCAACCTTCTGGATCCAGAAAAGGTCAATACTTGCATACAACTGGTTTGAACACAGGTACGAAATGTCTGCTGGCACATTCAATCTGTAGGTTTGATATCAAGCCATCTACAATTCCAAATTGGTCATATTGAGAGCAAAGGCGAGGTTATGGAAAGTATCAAAGCAGCATGCCTGGAACTAAGATGATAACATTGATCCACAGTTGTGGAACCATTGGTGCTAGTCTAGGACTAGCCACTACATGTTGTATGAGAAAATTGACCGGTGAGCTCATCAAGTGGCTCTAGCTCTAACATAGCAGAATGATTGTTCTTGGTATCTGTTGCCTGCAATGACATTGTCGTTCCCTGCATCCTGAAATACAGCAAAACACCTCAAGAGGCTCTTTCCTAGGAAGGATTGACGATCTCTATACCTGACGATAGATGTAAGTAGGAAAAAGATGACCAATGAAGTACATGTAATCATAAAACATAAGTGGGCCCCTGATTGCAAACCAACAATCATACAGCAGACAATCTCCTTGATTACACAAGGAGCAGACACAACAAGAAACTAACATACACATTCTATATGCCCTAGGCACTCAGCCTTGAAGTAAAATATAGAAGAGCCAAGATAGTTCAATTCAACCAACTCTGAACTGTGGATACAGTCAAAGAATTATACATCACTGGAGAATATAGTTCATTGCAAGAAACACAGCACTGTTAACAGGAAAAAACTCATTGCAAGATGCATCATCATAGTGAGGTAATTCTTCAAGGCAATAAATGATGGGTCTGACTACCATTGGAAAGGAGCCTGACCTAAAGCTTGACAGCACAGTATATGAAATCCCAAAATTGAGAGCAGATGGAGCCTCATTACCGGAAAAACGTTGGACAACTATAACTTGTCCTCATACTCTGACAGGGGAGTAATCTGGTCTTTTAGACCCTTCCGCTTCCTAATGTCAGTGACAATAATGCCTGCCTGTGAGGTTGCATCATGTGGATCACTGCTCAGCATCTCCCAGTGATCAAACACACACTGTGGGAAAGCCTGTCCAGATGTTGCAGCACGAAGAGTACCTGAAAAACCAAAGGACTCAATAACTGGCAGATATGCCTTGATATTGTATAAAGGTGTTCCTGGCCGCTGGACTTCCTCAAACACATGACCCCGTTTCTGATTCAGTACACTGTAGATGCCACCTAATGCCCCCTCTGGTGCCTGGATCTCAACCAGGTACACTGGCTCTAGAAGGCGAGGCTTTGCTGTGAGCTGAGCTGCATACATCACACGCCTGGCAGTAGGAATGACCTGACCACCACCCCGATGGATGGCATCAGCATGAAGCACAACATCGCACACTTCAAAGGCGATACCTCGCATGTTTTCCTCGGCCAAAGCACCCTCCTTAGTGGCCCACTGGAATGCAGCCACTACAGAGTCCTTGATTTCATTCAGATACTGGACTCCCTTGCACATATCCACCACCAAGTTGGGGCCAGTGGTCTCTGGCCCAAAGCACCAAATCTTCTTGGCAAGATCCTTGTCCCACCCAAACTCCTCTGCCAGTACCTTGCTCCTCACTTTGGGGTCATCACGGGGACCAATGCGTCCATCATCAATGGCCTCTGCCAATCCGTCCTCTAGGGGCCTTGCCTCAAAGTAGAGACGATTGTGCTTGTTGGGGGACTTGCTCATTACTGTGCGGGATGATTTCTCAAGCACAGTCTCACGGAAGGAAACCACTGGGTCAGACACAACAATTTCAGCACCACCCATGAAATCCTCCTGCAAATCCTTCAGACAAATTTCCAAATGAAGCTCTCCAGCACCTGCAATGATGTGTTCACCACTCTCCTCAATCATACACAGAACCATAGGGTCGGACTTCGCCAACCTCTTGAGACCTTCCACAAGCTTAGGCAGATCAGATGCAACCTTGCATTGCACAGCAACTCGGACAACAGGTGAAACAGAAAATTTCATGGCCCGAATAGGGTGAGCATCTACTTCCTTCTCGCCAGTCAAGGTTGCATTCTTGGTGATAAACTGATCCAGTCCAACCATGGCCACAGTGTTTCCGCAGGGCACATCTTCCACAGATTCCTGGCGCCTACCCATCCAGATGACTGTCCTTTGCACACTCTTTGTGTACAAATCCTTCTTTCCACCTGGCACATAATTGGGTCCCATGATACGAACCTTCATCCCAGTGGCAACCTTCCCAGCGAACACCCGTCCAAAGGCAAAAAACCGACCCTTGTCAGAAGCTGGAATCATTTTTGACACATAGAGCATAAGAGGACCCTCTGGGTCACAGTTCCTGATGGCAGTTGCATACTGGTCATCCAAGGGGCCCTCATACAGGTTCTCCACCCTGTACTTCTGGGCAGTTGCAGGAGATGGCAAATGATGGATCATCATCTCAAGAAGGGCATTGCTGGCAGGAAGCCATGATTGCATCACCCGCTTCATCAGTGCCTTGGACATGAGATCCTTCTCCTCTCCCTTGAGAGAACATCCCAATTTAGCCATCATAGGCCACAGCTTATCCTTCTGGTCATTCATGCAGATATTAATGAGCTGCTTGATAGGAGTGTACACAAACTGGACAAACCCTCGCTGGCAAGTGGGCGATCCTGTGTTCTTGGTTGTCCACTTCTTGGTGGCAGGGTCAAAATAATTCTCACCCCACAATCTCTCCATCATTTTCTTCTCATCCACATTAAATTTTGAGGCATACATCTTGGCAAAATTGGTGAGAGTGAAGGCCCAGCCATGAAGGCCAGCTGAGAAGGCAACCGTTCCCTTCTCAGGGTAGACTTGCACATCACCAAGCAGCGGATCCTCATAGGTTGCCATGATGACATTGGCATTTTCAATCACACGCTGGAACGTCTGATATGCCTCCTCACCCTCCACTTTCAGTTCCAAAAAGCACCTGTCCATCTTGTTCACTGTTAACACTGGCCGAATCCTCTCACCAAGGGCTTGTCGGAGCACAGTCTCTGTCTGCACACACACTCCCTCCACACAGTCCACAACCACCAATGCACCATCGGTGATGCGAAGAGCCGCAGTGACCTCAGAGGAAAAGTCAACATGCCCAGGTGAATCTATCAAATTGATGAGATAATCATTACCATCCTTCTCTCCGTGGTAATCCTTCAGAGATGCATCTGACATCTCATAGTATAGGGAAATTCCCGTAGACTTGATGGTGATACCTCTCTCTGCCTCATCTGCCCGGGTGTCAGTGAGCCGGACATCCCCAGCAACTTCTTGCGCAATGATGCCAGCAGCAGCCACAAGTGAATCAGTCAAAGTCGATTTTCCTGGAAGAAGATCCAATCCATGCCCAAAGGCATGTTAGTCTGATACCTTTCAAAACAGAGATGCTTATCAATCCAGAGTACTTGTATGAGTGGCAGACTCAGAATCAAGCAAACCAAACTCCCAAATGTGGATAAAACAACTGCCAATCTTTCTTAGACTATTCACACAAACCAGTACCAAAAAGGTTCCATTCAAACACTCTCAAGAAATGAAACTCTCTGTACCTGCCGCATCAAATTTACAACTCAGAGTACGTTGTTTTTTATGTCAATTTTGTGATGTAGCCAAAGTGGCAATGATCCACATGAAGATTTAACCAGATTTGGCTGCAAGCTAAATATGAAAATAATTTTTTAAACATCCTTTTATATTTTTGGCTACATACTTGAACCATGTATAGAAATCTGACGATATTTGATCGAATTCTGGCTATTGAAAATCTCAAAAGACACTTGAGTATAGCACTTTTAATTTTTAATACAGCTTTTTGGCAGTGTATAGCCAGCAAATAAAAGACTGCTGCAGACAGTGCATGCAACAGGGGGCAAAACTCGTTCAAAGCACATTCATAAGAAACCACACCGCATGCTAGAGTAGAAGAAAATGAGGTTACCATGATCAACGTGGGCAATCACAGACATGTTCCTGATGTTATGTTTTTTGTCCATAATTCGCCGCAACTCATCTGAAGTAAACTTCACCTGTAATCATCATGATCACAAAAACGGCAGCCATTATATCAGCTGCAAATTATACTCTGCCCCTCCAGAGCGATGAGGGAGGAGAGACAATAAATCATCCAACACTTCCACATGCCGGGCTGCCGGAGAACCAACAAAACACCAAACAACGCCAAATTCTACCAACAAGGGACACAGAAAAACCATCCTAGGAAAGCTCTTACCATCCGGCTCACAATCACTACAAGCTACCTCTAGTATTACAGCAAGTGCATCAAATCCCAAACCTCGGCAAGGAAAAATAAATAAATAAATAAATAAAAATCACCTGCGGAACTAGAGCAAGAGGAAAGAAAGAAAGAAGGAAGAAAAATGAGCAGTTAGACAGTACATACCATGGTGACGTTGGTAGAAGAAACGGCCGAAAACGGCAGGAGGCGAGAGAGCTCGGGAACGCCAAGCTCCGAAAGCACGAAGAGGGAGAAGATGGCACAGCAGCACGGCCTTATGGATCCTGCAGCGTTTTAGGGTTAGGGTTTGCTTGACTGTCGGGTCGGCGAGTGAGTCGCGATTTGGAAGCCCGCGTCGATGAGACTTGTCTTGTTGGATGTAATCATTCATTCATTCATTCATTCATTATGGCTCTTATTCATTCATCATAAGTCCACCCAAGTTACAAACTTATGACAAATTTTTGGAATATTTTTTCCTTCTCATTTTTGGTCATCAAACCCATCATGGTGTTAAATTTCTGTTGCCATAAGTTGTAATATAGTGGCAAAATGCTTTGTGATTTTCTGGCTAGTTTCGACATTTGGGAAGCGGTGTCCGGATTTTTGGCGCTTCGCTTGCTCGAGAGAAAATACGCGCCAGAATTTGGCCTTCCTCCTCCTCCTCCTCCTCCTCCTCCTCGCTCACGAAGAATGCTTCGCAGATTCGTGCAGCGAGGAGACGGATTGTGAGAACGAAGGGAGAAGAGAAGAAGAGAAGGAGCGGCGGGGAGATTGAGTGTGTGCCACTGTGGATCGAGGGGAAAGAAGTCTGTCTCTCGGCGATGGCAGTTTCCAAGTACATTTTAGTTTCGTTGCCACTGCAGGGATCGTCTTCTTCCGCATGGGAGAATTTGCAGCGTGGTATCTCCAAAATTGCGTTTGATATTGCTACTTACAAGGTACACAATGTCAAAGAACACCGGAGTTTTCTAGATCTCGGAGCGTCTTTTGCTTCCGCTCGGGATCGTATCAGCTGGTTGCTTCTCGTATGACCTATCAGGGTAGCTAATGCGCAGGGACGGCCTTTTCGAAGAACTTTTTTTTCTTGCCGGGATCCATGTGCTGTTTCGCTTCATTGCGGATCTGAAAGTGCTGGTGCCAGAACGTATCCAGTATGCCGGAAAGTGTGAAGATTGTAATTCGTATTTCGATCAGTGAACAAGGTTTGTCATGGCGTTGGCGGGGCATAGGAGGTGTCCGCATGCTCCGATACCCTTAGAACTGCCGGTTGTTGTCACATGTTGTAATGGTTGAAGATGGAATGCTGAAGTCTTTTGTATTTTGCAGTTTCATATTCCAGATTTGCGCGTCGGCACACTGGACTCTTTACTGGCCCTCAGCGATGACTTAACAAAGGTGAGAGAGTCCGCTGGCTCATCGCGCTTCTTTACGCTCGGTTGCGTTCTGAAACCGGTGCAGAGTCTGCTGACGGAATTTTGGTTTCTGTACTATTCCGCCATCTCGCTTCTTTGCGGCCTCTTCGGGAATTCTAGGCTTATGAAGATGGTTGCTCTGTAGGCGAATTCGGTCGTGGAGGGAGTGACACACAAGGTGAAGAGGCAGATTGACGAGCTGGAGCGAGTGGCCATTGCAGATTCAAGCGCTCTTGCTGTGGATGGTGTTCCTATCGATTCTTATGTCACCAGGTGAATCTGGGAAACCAAACCAGTTCCTGCTTCTCATTTCTTCTGACCTGAAAAACTCCTCACAACTTTGAGTATGGAATTCCAAGTAGTTTCCTTCTTGTCTTTCGCATTGCCTTGAGAACTCAGAAGGAAGGACGACACTCAAGTATACCATTTTACTTAGTTGCATCTCTGGGCACATGTGAGATAATAGCAGTCACAGTTGGAAGGGGACGATATCTGCAGAGGAGTTGGACATACCACAAACATTCTTTTCCATTTGAGCTTCATCCTCCTCCAAGAGGGGAGCAGCCGGATGCTCAAAAAATTAGGTCTGAGTTTGTCTTGAACTGTATATGGGCATGGAAGAACCTGGATAAGGCAGAAGGCTTCACAAACCTGAAATCATTTGGATCATCCTTGGCATGGATCTGAGAGACATTAGATTCTGTCAGCCAGCTTGTTGTGCCACATGAAGTTCTGCTTCTAAGGTGGAAGAAGTTTTCTGCTTGAATAATTTAGCTGCTACTCCAGCATATGTACCAAAATATCTCACCACTCGAAAACTGTTACATGGGAGGAGAACAGAAACATCTCTTTGAAGTGGTCTTATTGGCTTGCATCTGCACTGGCAGTGCTTGAAGTGGAACTGAAGGTCCAGTTGACTGCAGGTTCAGTTGGGATGAAGCAAAGTATCCTACCATGACACCTCTGAGGGAGGTTGTGGATTCTATTCAAGATAGTGTGGCTAAGCTTGAAGATGATCTGAAGGTGTGCAGAGACTACAACCCATCTCCATTGCATTTTACTGTGATAAAAAAAGCAGAACATGATAATGTGAGGGTGAGAATCTGCAAGCATTCTGTTTAGGTGTGGGGAAAAAAGGTAATTTTGTCGAACTTCATTCAGGGTGACGCTCCAGATACCATTGTGGCTCTCACTGTAAGCGGAGCTGCTATAAATAAGTACTACCAGTAAAATTGCAACACCAGTCACCTTTCTGTCAGATTTTTGGTTGGTGAAAGAATTCAGCTTTTAGCTTTTCAATCCCTGTGTTGCCACATCATGATAGAGAGGGGTTGTGCATTGGCAGGTCAGAGTAGCAGAGTACAGTAATGTGAAAACACAACTGAGTACTTCTCTTCGAAAACAGAGTGGGAGGTATTTTATGCTTCACCCAAATATGCTTGAAATGGGTTGTAACTGTGATCACATACTGCTGATGTAAACGTTTTCTGTTTCTGCACTGGAAATGGGACTCCACATGTGCTGCTGTGAATAAGAAGGTTGCTGACCAAGTGTAGGTAATGTGGACAGCATGGCAGTACGGGATCTGTCAAACCTGGTAAAAGCTGATGACGTTATCAGCACTGAGCATTTGGTCACTTTGTTGGTGGTGGTTTCCAAGTATTCACAGAAGGATTGGCTTTCTCACTATGAGACACTCTCTTCTTTTGTGGTATGTGGTGAGCTAAGACAGTGTCAACAATTCCAGGTCATATGTCTTATGCATTGTCGACTTGTGTGATCAGTGACAAATTGTTGTCTGTTATGAACATCAAGCAAGGTGCATGAAGTGGTACACCAGGTTTTGTGTTATCACATCTGTGAGTTTTGTTGCTTTGTGTGGCTGTTATGACACTATGGTCGCTGATGCAGGTCCCACGGTCCTCAAAGAAACTGTCAGAGGACAATGAGTATGCACTGTACACAGTGACTCTGTTTCGTAAGGTGGCAGACACATTCAAAACATCTGCTCGTGAGAAGGGTTTTCAGGTGGGCTCCAAGCTATGCTGCAGGGTAAAACATATTTGTTTTTTTAATCATTTAGGGTTCATGACACAAATTTGACAACTCATATTCTCTGACTCCTGTGGAGACTTGTGAAATCAGGTTCGAGATTTTGAGTTTGATCCAGAAGGCCAGATGCAACGAAGTGAAGAACTAGACCGTCTGCAGCACGACCAAGAAATCTTACAGAGTACTTTGCTGCAGTGGTGTTATGCAAGTTATGGAGAGGTACCCATATCAATATAGGGCATCAGCCACCTAGCTGGAAGTCCTTCCTTGCTTGAGCATTCATGTTTCCATGCAAATTCAGGGTGGAAAGAGAAATATATATTGGTTTGGGAGGATGCATCGAATGAACTGTGTCCAGCAATTGTCAGTGAGGAGGCTCTTGTTAAGGTTACAAGTGGAATCTGAAATCAACTACAATTCTCCATGTATTCAGAAGAAGTACATTCTAGGATATCATGTTGCTCGAACAATGTTGGCACATTCAGAGAAGTGACAGGTGCACAGGAATTGAAGCAGGGGAAACTTGCCATGGATTTTTACTGAACTCCAAGGCATTGTGAACGTCTCTTCCTTGTGCAGGTTTTCAGCTCATGGATGCACATATGTGCAATACGCATCTTCACAGAGAGCATTTTGAGATATGGTCTTCCCCCACAGTTTCTGGTCAGTATCAAGTGTTTACCAACAGCAGATTCTCTTAATTGCACAGTTACCAATGCCACTTGCTTACTCTAACTTGCTGCTGTTGCCAACATTGTGTTGACTTTTAGGCAGCTGTTTTGGCACCAAGTGCAAAAAACGAAAAAAAAGTGCGCACAACACTTGAGAATCTCTGTGATGGGAGGAATAGGTATGCACAGCTCATGTGCACTATGTCTGCATGTTGGTAATGTTTGTATGCATGAGAAACCAAAATATGCTTTTCACATCCATGGGATCAAGAACTAATGGTTTGAGACATTGAAGGCATGGAGGGAAAGTTTGGTTGGAATACTGAAAGGGCAAACGTGGTGATTGCAGTGGATTTTGGAAGTCTGATGAAGATTCAGGCATGATGGGCCTTGCTGGAGGTGATGCAGATGTGCATCCATATGTGTCGATAACAGTCAACTTGTCAGCATAGTAGTTGTTATTCTCACTGCCATGTTTTCAAATTGTAGCTGCAGAGTCTGAGCATTAATTATTTCTCCTCCAGAGGTTATTGCTCAATTCTAACTTGTGAAGAGACATAGGACTGTCTATTCTATACTCCAAATAATGAATGCTGGCTAACTTAGGAGCTTGGTGCCAAGCGTGAAGGTTCTCATGGGCATTGTTGGCTTGTATCTTGCTCCTTTTTGTTATCATAGTAGTTTTTTCTTTTTTGGAGAAGAAGTCAGCAGACTGCTGTTCCTATATGGATTGTCAATGTTGACACCTTTTGTGTTTCTGATATTCATGAAACAGAGAGAAGGTTGTCTCCATTGGAGTCTTCAGCTTCAGGACATGCACAATTTTTTCTGTAGAATGAGTTACTCCTCTTCTATTGGGGGTTGCGTCTTGAGGACATGCACAATTGTTTCTGTTGAATGAGTTACTCCTCTTCTGTTGTGGCTTCTATAATGAGGAAGAGTAGCATGGGTTTGGCACCTAAAAGCACAAGCAGGAGAGTGTATGATTGGCTTCTCTTTTCCTGAAGAAAGTTAACTGTAGCTACTGAATTGGCTGGGAAGATGGAAATACATTTATGGGAATCATTGTGAGTTTGCCAAATCATGAGCAGGAGCAGCATCCGAAGATGAAGGCTAGTCAATTTGACAACTTAGTGACATAATCTGTCACTGGCGACTAATCATGTGGGGCTTCACTATGGGAAACTTTTTGAGCTATATGAGAGGTAGCCAGGCAAGGGCATTGGCTGGACTACATCTCTTGAGAGATTCTTGTTGTTCAGACTTAAGTTCCATTTGTGAATTCCTTCATTGTTTTTTTTTTTTCATTCACTCTTCTGATTTGGAGAGAAATGATGAAAAATGTTGAGATTGATCTGTGTGGAAAATCAGTGAACAAGACAAGGTTAGGAATTAGGAACTTGTGATTTTTGGAGAATGGGTAAAAAAATACATAGGATGGATTAATGTGTGCGTACAGTGAGTTCTAGGAATGCAAGCAATGCAGTGTCTATTAATTTGCAATGTTCTACTGATCATTGCTAAGGATTTGCATGCTTGCATTTGAGCAGTGCAGGTGAAAGCTTTAATTGTGCAATGTGTAATGTTGAATGTGAATTTTCCAGCTCAAAGGGTTTGTTGTGCAAAGTGCAATGCTGAACTTGAGCATTTGAGCATTCAACCCGATTGGAGTGGTTTTTTCATGACAAGTAAGTCTACAAAAGCCAACTATGCAATGTGGAAAACATCCAGAAAACACCCAGGTAAGGCCTAGCATGTGCCAAGTGTTTGCACAAGTGATTTTGCACAAATGTATTTACTATGTTTGTGTGCTATTTTCTGTTGACCACTCGGAGGATGCATTAGAATGTTTGATCAAGTGCCAAGAGAATCATTATGTGGCTTTTGCCAAGATTTCAACTTTCAACCCTCACAAGCTTCTCATTTTATGATAAAATGATTGAAGTAACTTTTTCTGTATCCTGTGAATATTGGTCTACACAATGTCTTTCCACCACCAATTTTTTCATTCCAAGCAGGCTCATCAGATCTCCCTTTCAAGGGTTGCACAACATCCTTTGCTATAAGATCACACAGGATTTGGGATGAAGAGAACCTTATTTTATTTTAGTATGGCCTGTTTGCTTCAAAACCCCTCTGTTAATGCTACCACTCGGCCTTGCAGGATTGGAGGAAGCTCCTTCAGTGCTTTGAAAATGTCCTGCCAAGGTAAATCTAATTAAGATGAGCTCTACAGAAAATATCATAGGATGAGATATTTTAGTTTTTTGCAAAGTCGTCGTGCTTCTCTTATCACACACAAAAAAAATTAGACCTAATTTGCCACAGTTAATTGCAATGTGCACAAGTACAAAAGATATGATAATTGGAACACTTTTATTTGTAGAGACACAACCACCAAGACTGATTAAAGCATTGTAATTGACAAACATTTCTGCAGTTCCCCAATGAAAACTATTGCAGTGTGAGAAAAAGCACAACAAAGGAACTTGGAATCTGAAGTGAGAAGAGTGTACCTCTTGTCTGTAGCGAGCAGAGAAATGGATAAGAACAATGTTCTTGTTCTTGAAATGATAACCCAATTTGACAATCTACTCCACAATCCAAAAGTATTGGTAAGTGCACATTTGTTCCAGTGCTGGCAACACTTCATAGGAAAGGATTGCTCATGAAGCTGTCCAAAAAAGTTCTCAAAAGTTCTCAAACAAGTGATCAGTTATATTTTGCAGCAGGGGCTACTGCCATTCTTCGATGTTATGGACTGGGACTCTTTGTTTTATTTTCAATTGGGAGACTTCTAGAGACTAAAGGCATGCGCAAATGCAAGGTAACTCAATAAGTTTTCAGGGATTATTCCTTTGAAATCAAGGAAAGGATGAATAACTAGTAAGTCATTTGAAAATTTTTAAGGATCAATCCTAGAGACCAAGGAATGAGTGATGGTACCTCAGAGAAATGTGTATGGCCATACTCATGGGCCTTTTCAACAGACATATAATTGTCCAAGAACGTTGACTGCAGAAGCACATAACCACTCAATTCTTAGACAACTGAAAATGGGTTGAGAGGGATGCAAGCAGAAACAAGAAATGCTTTTATGTATGAAGACATGGTTTTGGTCCCCTACATCTACATCTCACATTAGAACTCTTGGGACCATTCTGTGGAGGACATTCAGAATGTTCCAATATGTCAATTTGAACTCTGGAAACACCCTTCATACCAGCTATTGATTGAAAACAAAGTATGATCAAAAACAGTTTACCTCCATAATGAGAAGCTTTGCATTTAGAACATCTTGATTTGCCTTGTCTGTAATAAACTCTGATGTTGTATCACCTGTAAAAGCAACTTCTGGCAACTTGACAGTTTCTGTAATCTACATACCATCCCAAGAGTTGATTTTGGTGCAAATTCTGTCTTACAGAGCAAGAGGCAGATGAAAAACATGGGTCTAGAATTGGGAATGCAAAAAGGACAACTATGTCTACTATTCCAAGAAGATGGAGCGATACAGCTCCATTGACAAAGACTGGAAAAGAAGATCTGTTGAATTTCAAAGCTACTATGAGAACAGGGAGTTCAGATTGGCTTCAGAGAGTTGTAATGAGGTTTCAGGCAGTGTTACCATGACACCAGACGCTTTTAGTGATTTGATCTTGTCCCCTGGCAGCCCCATGTACTCTGGTTTCAGTTTTTCTTTCACTGAGTACAATATGTAACCCTGCAAAAATATACCCAGGCAGCACACAATCAGACCATTTGAACCCAGTAAGTATTTGCAAATACTTACAAATATTAACAAAATACAAACAACTGAACAGATCTGAGACTTTTCTCAAATGCAGGAAGCTGATGAGGCTGTGAGGTTGTAAGTAGGACCAAGTGCAAAGAGACCAATTTCGATCAAATCCAGTATGTTCTAGGGAGGTACCTATCTTATGATGGGTAGTTCCACAGCAGGGACACACTATGGCCATACCCAAATACAAGGGCAAGGAACAGTAAAGGATTACCTGGCTTGGGACAACATGGTAAGTCTTAAATGCTTTTACAACAACATTTTTGCCCATGTTGAACTCCTCGCCAATCTGAGACCAAACCAAGATGGAATAGGAATATCAAAACAGTGTTCCAGTATATTGTAAGTTTGGCAAAGGAGGGGGGGCCTGCTCTCTAGCCATCTGGTAATTTCACATTATAAGAACCCCCAAATTCTATATTGTGATGGTCACCAGACCCATTCCAGGTAGGGAAATTGGTAACATTCTGCCAATGAAAAATCCTCAGATTGTGAGGTTGATAGCCTCATGTGGGGTGAGCAACGTGTAATGGGGCTGGAAATGAATAACTTACATCCAAGCCTATCAGATTCACAGGTAAATCTGATCCATCAAGCTCTCTCTGAATAAGGAAGAGTTTCTCCACTGTTTCCTTCACACAGCGGGGCACGATTACTGTTGGCTTCTTCATTTTCAGTAGACCCCGTGAAGCCACATACATGCAAATTCCTCCCTGCAACAGAATGCCATATCACTATGAGGACTACAAAATCCACCTTCATGATTAGCTAGGCACTACCGGATAAATGCCTAAGATGCCTTCAACCTAACCCAATTATCCATCCAAAGCCAGTAGTATCTTGAGTTTTTCTGTGGCTGGAGAAATCTGTGACCATTCAATTGTCCCCTGCACCCTCTGGGCGCACAACATGCATATGGCTTCATGTCAAAACTCCTTTACCTGAAGTGAAAATTTAGGCATCGTTTTTCTTCTTTGCATCAAAAGAAGGTTCTGTAGTAATTGACCATGTGATACAATAATCACCACAAACGCATGACTACAATTATACTACACTGAAGAGGAGAAATGCTCACACAAAACTCACAATGTGGTCCATATGGGGATGGGTAATGAAGAGAAAGTCTTGATGGATGATACGTTCCGGACACCTTCCAGAGTCAAATGCAACTTTGTAGGCTGGCACCATCACACAAGTTTCTTGTCCTCCAACAGAAACACCCTCTAAGGAGAATCCACCAACCTCCAATGCCCCTGTTTTTGGTCTTCCAAGTTTCGTTTGTCCATATCCATTGCCTATCCCACGATCTACAACCCCCACGAAAAAAAACCAAACAAACAGAAACAAACAAAAAAGGACTCGTCAGTTCTACAAAAGAAGAGGAAGCTCCAGAATAGCTCTAAGTTACCAGCATTCACCAACTGAGTCTGCGAGAAACAAGGTAATGTTGTCAACAGTAGGAGACTGATCGGAACGTTGTCATGAGCAAAAGGAGAGAATTATGGGAAGAGGAGACAAAAATAGACATAAAAGAAAGAAGTCGAAGCTCGCAATTCACATGGATCCGCGTGTTCTAAAGGAAGGAATTGGACAACGGAAGCTTTTTCAATCTACCAGAAGTGCATGTAGGACATGATCGATTCATGATAAACAAGATGAATTTAGGTCGGCAGATACAATTTCGTCTAGGAAAAGAACTCGACCTCTGAACTGTACTCAAGAATGTATACTCCAGTGTACCCAAAGATCAGGAATCGAACAAGCATAACTATCGCATTCCCGATGCTTTATCCCGGCAAAAGATGGATGTGAACGGGAATACCTGGTGGCTGCACTAGCGGTGCAAAAGGACTGATAGTCACATGATCAGCGACGAAGGAAGAAGAAGTCACGCCGTCAGAATGATCAATGCAATCATCTATACGCGCCAGTTTCGGCGAGGAGTCGTAATTCGCAGCAACAATAGACCTTCTCACCGAGCCCGAAGCACATGACTCATCTTCCAACATGATCGACTCGGCCCGATTACACAGGGGCCGAAGATTCTTCTTTCCCTTGAAGAAGGCGTCCTGACTAACGGAATTCACTCTGTTCAGAACCCGCTCTCCAAAAGCCAAGACGCGAGAATAATGTACAGACCTCTGAGAAAGCTTGGAAGGGAGATGACGAAGCTGCAGCTGCACACTCGCTCCAAGCACAGAAACCTCCGAGTGCACAAACACCTGCATTATTTCGATTAGGAATTCTACGATGCAATGGAGAAGCGTACACGTAGAGGCAGCAGCCCCGTCAACAACAAAACAAGTGCGATGGAGCTCGCGAACTGAAGGAGCAGCGGAAGCGGCAGGAACGCAAGAGAGAGAGAGACGACGACAAGAGAGAAAGGCAGAGTCTAGTGCGCTTTTTATAAACTCGGTGTCAGTCTCCTGAGAGAAGAATGTTGGGCGGAAGCCTGGGCGGTAATTAAGTGTTCTGTTTCGCACCTTCGTGGATGAGAGACATTCACAGAGATGGCTGCTTTCGTCAACGATTCTGGGAATGGTGGGTTTCATGCCTGAAACTTGGGATGAAAGTAGGGACGAAATATCCACTTTTGTCTTTTCAGAGACAACGACGAGAGGGAGAGAAGCAGAGTGCCAGAGCGCTTGTAGGAACTCTGTGTCAGTCTCGTGAGAGACGAATGTTGGGCGGAAGCAATGGGCGGTAATTAAGGGTTCTGTTTGTCACCTTCGTGGATGAGAAGCATTCATTCATTTATTCACAGAAATGGCTGCTTTCGTCAACGATTTTGGGAACGCTGGTTTCAGGGCTGAAACGTGGGATGAAAAAAGACATCTCCACAGAAAAGGTGGCTGCTTCCTTCTTCAGACTCTTTGGAATGAAAGTTGGGATGAAAAAGGTTTCCATCCACTTCTTGCGTCCCCCTTCCGAATAGTTTCATGACTGAAAGTAGGGATGAAACTAAACTCGGCTTTTGTCATATCATGCGGATTCTGCAAATTTCTGGCTCCATTTGTGTTTAGTCATTTGTCTAATAGTGTTTGGTAATGAGGACTCCCTCTTTCCTTATACGGGTGTGACATAATTAATGTATAATATTTGCGACGTCTCCCCCATGATTGACTGTGGCTGCAAGTTTGTAAAATTAGAAAAAAGGAAAAGTGATTATGACTTTAGGAGGACTTTAAGAACTTCCTCTTCATATGTCTATGTCTTGTAAAAGATTTTAAGGAAATATTATCCTATTTTGGAGGTTTTCTTAGTCATAAAAACCCTCCAAAATAGCATAATATTTCCTTAATATCTTTTACAATGATGGAAAAATATATGATTTCAAAATTAAAAAACGAATTCATTTAAAAAAAATAAATATTCGTTTTGTCAATGTGGAAACTGACCCTAGGTTACTGTAGTAACTTACACAATTTGAAAGATATTCTTCAACTTGTCAGAGTAATTTTCACGGATAAAAATTATTAACTAGTCTATCCCTCCTTACTTACCTTGACACTGCAACACTGTCTCTCTGTAGTATCATCTTATGACAATACTTTACATAGAAAAGGAGTCTGCTGATATACCCTTGTCCTATACATCCAAGGTCATCACTAGTTACACATCCTTGTCTCTTGTCCATAACTTAACATAATATTCCTTTTAAAGATACATAAACCTTTTTTTTTCAAAAACGAAATCATCTTTTTTCAAAATAGTGAGGCAAAATCTTTCATGTGTTAAATAATAGATGTGTCCCTAAGCATTGTGTTAGGTGCATCTACAAAAGTTGGCCCTACTAGGCTCACTTGCAGGCTTACTTGATGCAATGATCAAGGGCCTACCCATTTTCTAATACATAATGGTTATATGTCCTTGTCAAGAACCATAATTTAACATAATCTCTTTTTTAATCCTCTTTAATGTATATATATTTTAATCCTCTTTTAAAAAAAAAATATTCATCTTTTTTTAATAAAAGTTGAGGCAAAATCCTTTATGTAAGAGAATGGGTTCACCCTTGATCATCTTGTCCTATCACTATGTCAAGTGCGGCTTATAGGCTTGCCCTACTGGCCTTACCCAAAACAATGGGTAGGGGCTTACTTATGTTCTAATAATAGGTTCTTTGAATACATAATTATAATTTTATTAAATTACATATAAAATTGGTCTAACATTTTAAGTAAGTTATTGCTTATCTGATTGTTGTACATAATTAATATCATGGTACCTTGGCAACTTCAACACTAATTAAATTATTTGTCAAAATGTCAAAAATTCCAAAAATAACTTTCTTCAAAAAATCATGTTTGGTGAAGGAAAATAATTTTTTAAATTGAAATATTATATGTTTTCACATACAATAATATTCAAATTTAATTAATTATTTGACAAACATGTGCTGAAGTTGCCCTTGTATTACAATAGGTAATTCAATACATGGGTAGCTTTAAAACTAATTAAATTATTTATTTGTAAAAATGCTCAAAAAAAATCCTAAATGTATTTACAGTGGCAAATTCCCAGGAGGGTGTTAAGGTCTGAAAATTGCTTGTGTATGGAATATCAAAAGGGCGATATTGGAAGCAATTTTAGATTGGACCTTAGGATAGTTTAGTTTGGCTTATGGTTTAAATATTTTAAAAACTTTGATCTTTGGTTGAAATTTGACCTAAGGTTAATTTTAAAAAAATAATTTAACCTATAATTAAAATCATTATTAATATATTGGTTTAAGAATAGAATATTATTAATGCTTAAACCTAGAATCTTTTTACCATTTAAGCTTAAGTTTAGAATGTTTTAAATATTTTGGCTTGAATTTAGAATTTTTTAAAGCCTAAAGATAAATCTATTTGGGCTCAAGGGTTTAAATCTATTTAGATTTAAAGATTAAAATATTTTTATTATTTTAACTTGGGGTTTAAAAAAATTACCA
>Ga0116231_10000955_pt1 | contig 56206 bp, 35 predicted proteins | sample S1TSphgellanicum_2_FD_89695 | JGI IMG/M metagenome (GOLD analysis project Ga0116231, IMG submission 89695) | Host-associated microbial communities from peat moss isolated from Minnesota, USA - S1T2_Fd - Sphagnum magellanicum MG | ecosystem: Host-associated > Plants > Peat moss > Unclassified...
ATCACATGGTGCACATGTGATTCCACAATTAATCACAAGGAAACAATATCACATGGTGCACATGACTTCCACATAAATTAATATGTGAAAGTCAATGCACCATGACCAAATCATGGAGTCCTATCACTCAACTTACCCCTTTAAACAATTACCTAAGCAATTGTGTAATTACATCAAGTTACACATCAAGTTACATCCCCACCTTTGAGCTGACTTGCACCAACTCATCACTGTAGGACTTATTTTGACTTGCTACGCTAATGGGACTTTGCCTGTTGCGGACTTCCTCCATTCAATCCAAGGCTTCTTTCATTTGAGACTCTCAAATCTCACTTGACAACCCAACCACAAACTTAGAGTGTTCCAAATGAGACACTAGTTCACCTTAAAGTAGCTCACCCCAAAAGGGTGGACTTAGAGTAAACTTGTGCAAGCCGACTCCAGAGTTAGACTCATTTTCATGAACCACCCTTGAGCCTTGAAGGGGGAAGACTTGCACTTATGCAAGCTCCCTTTCGACACTTATGCCTTTCCTCAAAACCCTTTTAATCCTTGCAACACACACTTCTTGCATCTCACTCGCTCAGCTTGTCAAGCCAAGAGTCAAACCCAACATGACATTGCATCACACCACCCATGTTGCTAAGGGGGCTGCCCCTTAGTGGTCCTAACATGGGCCCCAATTGGGCGAGCCCAAGTTGTGGCCCCACCCGAAAGGGTGTGTCACCCACTCACTGGAGGAACACATATGATATTGACTCTGGAAGTAGAGCTTTAAGTCATGCCCATACCAAAAAGAATTGCAATTTTGATGGGTCTAAAAATCCAAACATTAAGGAAACAAGGGGCTCGTGCATAATGGTTCTGTCCTTTAAATGACATTCATAAGGATGATAAACATTGAACATATTAAATTGAAAACACAAGGTGGTTAGCATGGTGAAGCCCAAGTGGATCCTTCTGTTATGCTGGAAATGTTTCTTTAGGGGACTCAACATAGCACTAGAATTTTGGGATACCAATAATCTTGGACCCAATTCTGTGTACATCCCAATGTCTCTAGACTCTGACCACTTGATATCCTTCGTAGCTTCATCCTCTACTCGAAGAGATGCCGGAAGCATTTCGATAATCAGTATTCCTCTAGGAAAATCCTTCAGCAAGCCTGGGTGGCTACCGTTGAGGTTGGGATGGCCACTTGGAAGGCCATCAACTCCCTTTGATCCACCCAAGAACCTAGTATAAAGGCTAGGATTGATCAGGCCTTTAGGGCGGAATGGTGTCACTTAGGCATCTTTGGGGATGATTGCGCCAACATTGTGTGGCTCTTCTTGCCCCCCTTGTACTTCCTGAATTTCTTTAATGAATGATGGGGCTGCTGCCTCCCTGCCCTTCTGGGGTTTTCCTGAAGGGCAGAGACAACAAAGGATCAGAATTGCCACAGTTGTTGATTGGGTGATTTGCATGCAAGGTAGCTAGCACAGATGATACAGTGTGTAAGGTTCCAGTTAGACCCATTGACATGTTCTGGGCCAGTGCCTTAGCATTGGGTTCCATACAACAAAGTTTTGGGATTCCTCTGTCTAAGCTCCAGACCCAGAAAAATGCTCCAGCCTAAGGCTGGCTGGATGGCAGTATTGAAAAAGTGCTGGCTGCAACAAGGGGACATGATGTGGGGTGGGTCTGGCAACTGGGGACCACCCCACTTTTGAAGATCTTGTATTTCAGAAAGGTTTTTAAAACTCACAAAGTCCAAATCTGCCTACTTTACTAAGAGATGCTCTTTCCAGTTCCCAGATCCTCATGAAACATTAAGGCAGCCCACACCAAAAAGACTTCATGCACATGGGCCATTGTCTCCAGTATGACCTCGCACTGCAGGCAGCAACTAGGATGATAATCCTTGTCTCTTTCTCCCCCATAAAAAGCCAGAGAGGGTCCTAACTGGTAAATTGGTAATGTCCTAAGTTCCTAACCACAATCTCTTCACAAGCTGGTTATGCATCATACCTTACCCTGTGGTCAGTTTCTTCATTAAATAATCCTCAAAATAGGGAAATGAAATCTTGTGAAAATATGAAGTTGACATGTTGAAAATCATCATAATTATACTTTGAATAATTTCATTACTCATGTCACAATATTATAATAAATGATGGAAATAATAATAATTTCAAAATTAAAAATTGAATTCATATTTTGGAAAAAAGTAATTATTCATTTTGTCAATGTGGAAACTGACCCTAGGCTATGGTAGTCACAAAAATAGGGACAGAAACTAAGATGGTAAGTACTGTAAAAGTCCAAGATAGTTTTGCATAACCAAAAAATAAGGAAGGAAATTTAAGAGACTTCCTAAAAAGTAATGAAGATAACCTAAGAGCATCCCCAATGGTGCTCACCAGGGTTACTCTGCACGTTAAAATTGGACAACGAAAAGTCAAAACATACTGGTTTGGAACAATTTTTGCACGTTTGCTGAGGCTGGTGAAAAGGCACAGCAAAGCCTCACACCCAGTAGAGAAAAGTGGGGAGGCCCATAACAAAGGATAGTGGGCTGTGGAACATGTTGAAAATCATTCATTGTTTTTTTTGAAAAAAAACTTCTGGTACCAATATAGGTGTCGGTTCACCTTGTCATGGGTTCAACTCTTTGAGGCCAGAAGAAGGTGAAGTAAAAGGAGGTTATAGGTCCCACAGAAATAATGCCCAGAAGTTAAAGTATTCTCAGTGGCTTGAGTTATTATTACCACTCAGCAGCTATGACCTGCACAGAAGCTTTTGAGTGAACAGGCACTTGGAAAATAGTAAAAACTTGGATTTTGGGGGTTTGCTTCTTAAGAATTTTAAATATGATGTTCTAGTACAAAATCAGGATTTCAAGGTTCAAATTTAAACATTTTCTGGGTTAAATATAGCCATGAAGAGGCCTCTTCACTCAAGCAGGTTGAAGGTACCAGTGCCTCTGCTGGTTCACCCTGGCCTATGCATACTTAGAGCATCCCCACCGGTGCTCAGTATGTGACTCCAGACAGTAAACTTTATTATGAAAAAGTCAAAATGTGCCGGTTTAGCTCAGGAGATTGATTTTTCTGCACCAAATTCGTGTAGCTTGCCATGGCTGGTAAAAGGAGCAACACAGTTCTGCACCTCCAAAAAAGAGTGTAACAAATTGAACCTGACTGCGGCTCAGTATTTCTGATTGGTCGATCATCATGATTGGTCCAGGTGGTTTGCTATTTGTAGTTCCCACGTATACGCAGTTCCAGTTACAGTTTTATTGGTGGGGTTGCCCAAAAAAACAGCTAAACTTAGACATTTAATTTTATTATCCAGAGTGACATACTGAGCACCGGTGGAGATGCTCTTATAGCCTCAGACAAGGGAATTTCAATCTCACTCTTCTGTTTACTCTTCGTTTTATAAAGAAAAAAAGGGACAAACTAATTCTCAGGCCCATAGGGAAATACCCACCCAAAACCATCCATCATTACATTTTACTCCAAAAAAAATCCATTACTGATCTAGGGGAGTTGAGCCAATTTCCTTGCCCTAATATGGGGGAGAGCAGGACACATTACCAGCGTGGTCCCTCAGGTTTTTACCATGGTTGGGACCAGTGTAGGTGCTGGTTCACCCAAGTTGGTCACGTGCCTCCAAAGTTTGCCCATCCCTGGTTATTTTGGGGGAGGTAAGGGGGGGTATTTTACACCTTACAGAGGTGGAAACTTGAAATCATTTCTTTTTTGGATGTTATTTTAGAATGAATGGTTATTGTGATTGCAAAATGAGAGTATTTCTGGGTAGAAAACATATGTTAAGGTAACTTTAGTTTATTACACATGATTAGTCAAGTGATTACAAAGTCTGAATTATTTTCAAGTAAAATTTTGTTATAGAGTGTACATTACAATAGTTTCAGATATCATTTAGAAGTTAGTGACTAGAGAGTGCAACTCGACAATCTTGTTGACAATAAAGGAGGGTGAAGATGGAGCTTGATGGCTACAAGACCTAAGAACCTGTGCTTCAAATGTAGTTACGTTTCAACATCATTGCTAATAACCATTGGTCATGACAAATGCCATTGTTTGTGTTGCAATGTGGCAATCACCATTGACATGATAGGGATGATTTTGCCCTTTTTTTCAAGTTTTTTTGTTGCATGTTTTTAGGTTGATTGTTTTTCCTTTACTAATTAGGCTATACATAGCCATTAAACAAAAGATTGGTAGAAAGCAATGGAGTCAAAAAGGAGAACAAGAGACCTATGTGATCCAATGGGTTTCCTCAATTACTCCAAGTGAAAAAAAGCAACAGGTGAAGTTTTCCTTAACATTGTCTTTGGTTTGCATGATCTTTACATTTTCACAAAACCAATTCATTTTGGGACATGATATATGATTCCTGTCCCAAGCTAAAGGCACAGTCAGTTCCCTGAGGATGTCCACCTATTGTTGAGTAAAGGGGTAGCCTCCTTGTGAGTCTGAACAAGAAAGGGGATCTTGTTGAGCTTTTTCCACCAGAGTAGCAATCCTCCTCTGGCTTGGTCAGGGTCGGTGGTCCACAGAAGGTAACCAAACCAAACATAATCCTTTATTTTGCATTTCATATGGTCCACATAATGGAACAGGACTCTTCATTTTGAGTATCTATACATATCAATGCTTCTTGGGTTTGGTTTTTTCTTTGCCATGGATTTTTGTCAATTTGTGTCCCAATATAAATATAAATATATAATATAATATAATATAACATAAAAACATATCAATGTTTATTTCCAGGATGTTGATGTCTCCACTGTCTGGCAACAAATGCCCCATGCAGTCTTGAGATAGTTGGTAGTAGCCACCTTCCAACAACTTATTAATGTCATCACCCAACATCACATCCAGATCCTGCTCATAAAGAGCTTTCACAGTACCTCCAGGGAGATTTCTGGCTTTAGAAAACTAGAAGAAGTTTCAAGTCATCTGCCACTACTGTTTTTTTAAATAATTAAATAATTAAAAATTATTTATTTTTAATTTTTAATTTTTTAAAATGCCATTACTGTTTTGATGACCAGAATAAGGCAGTGGGGGGTTTTTTTTTTGGGGGGCTTGGAGTGTCTACTTGGCTAGCCTCCATAAGAAAATAATCCCCTTGATGGGTTTTTGGTAGGTTCCTGTTCCTTTTGCTGCTGCCTTCATGGCATGTTCAGCTATGGGGGAGTTCTTTATCAGTGACACACTCTAGAGTCTAGCACACATGGTCAAAAAGTTCTCTGATCCTGTGTCAGCCAGCCTTTGTTTTGAAGGCAGGAATGTATGTATAGTATGGTTTGCCCCAGGGCCCTCAAGTACAGAGCTCCTTTGACACTTCAGGCAAACCCCCCTGGCCCTATCAAAACCTGTATTTAGTCACATGATGGGCAAGCCTGTATTGAGGTTATGTTCACAGACAGATTCATTCAGAGCAAAGCAATTGTGTTCAGCTCTCATATTATTCTCCCATTGTTGAAAGGTGGGCAAAACAAAACCTCTATATCTTATCATTTCTCAAACTCTTCAGAACAGCTGTGGAGTATTCATCCATCACTTTGCTCCACAAGTGATATGCAACCAGGTTTTCTTTTTCAAAAAATTTATATAGAAATGGTGGATTTTCCACTTTTTTTTTATTTTAAAAAGGCCAAATTTAGACTAGGAAAAAATGAAAAAAAAAAAAACTCAGAAAAATTTACTGATCTTTAATGTTTGCCAAAGAAGGAAATCAAATCAAATCTCTCAATTCCAAGAATAATGTCTTTTGCTGTAAAAAATTATTACCCTGGAATCTGTGGCCCCAAAGTAATGATATCCACAAATGGTCTCATTTTTTTAATCCCCCAATGTGATGTAGATATATTATTACCTTTGATACCCTCTATAATGTATATAGGGGGGTCTTCACTATATACATACATGACCCAGAGAGACAAAGTCATAGTGGGTGGGTGTGTTTATGGTACCTATTGACTGAGTGAAAATCAACCAATTTCAGATTGAAAGTAAGGCTATTGTATTTTTATCATTTTTTGGGCTCCTGATAGTCAACAAACAAGTTCCATTCCAGGCCAAGATGTGTTTTACTGCATCCATGTGACAAAGTACTTAAAGTATTCTTCTGACCACCCACTAAGGATATAAAAGGCCCCCCATTCCCCAGATTCTGATGATTGTTAAGCATTTTGAGGTTAGGGTTTAGGGTCCCTACTTGGAGGACCCAATGAAAAGTTCAGAACCTTGTCCCTACGACACAGGGGTATTGCACTGTAAGATATCCACAAGTTCAACAGTTATTGCCTTACTCATCAAGAGCATCTGGTTAAGGGATTGGGGAACAATGTGAAGCACTTGAAGAAACTTCCTTTATGTGTATTTAGAGGGCACCTTGTATCCATGTATATCCCTACTAAGAAAAGAAGAGGAATCTTACACCTACTACTCAAGAATGGGAGGGAAATTTATGCTTACCTATAAGTGTCTGATCTATGCCTCTCTTAAAGAGAAAATGTAAGAACCCTCCCCTCCTATGGCTTGTCAAACTATTTATGTTTTACAATAATGTTTGCCTTGTGCTTTGCCATGGGTAAAGCATAGAGGTAAGGAACACCCTCAAAATTCCATAGAGCCAGACTCAGCTACTGCCTTCTCCTAGGCCCCTTGTTTTCAGAATCCCCCACTGCACAAGTTACCCAATTTGTGAAGGCTTTCATCAATGTTCAACCAACTTACTGACCATTCACTACAGCATTCTTTCTTAATCCCATGAGGCCCTTTTTTGGTGATTAATTCCTCAATAATCAATCCACATCCTCAAAGAGTCTTTCTCCCACCCCAACTCTTGAACACATGAGAAAAACCTTTGTGATTTTCACAAGTGTAGTTCAAGGCACCCATCTTTGGCAAAATTGTGTAGTTCAACACACCCATCTTTGACAAAATTGTGTAGTTCAATGCACCCATCTTTGACAAAATTTACAAGCAAGAATTTTGAAAAGCAAAACACTCACGTTTATTCCTGGGCATTTTACTTTTCAAAATGCCCACATTAGTTTTTTTCTTTCTAGTGTGATATCCAACGGTTACCCAGCTGGTACCCACCAAGTATCATGGTACAAATTTTTTTTCAAAAGTAAAAATTGTCAATCTCCAGCCTGGGGGGGGGCCAGTTATTTTGTGAACAACCCAATCCTAGGGTGTTACTCTACACTTTAAAACTTTGGAACAAAGCTGCCTAAGTGGTGTCATGTTTAGAAAGGGTGCATGTATGATCCCATTACCAAATGATAGGCACTATTTCAGTTAAGTAACATATCAATAGTGCAAACTTGAGAAGTTGGTATCATGTTTAGAAAGGGGGCATGTATGATCCCATTACCAAATGATAGGCACTATGTTGGTTAAGTAACGTATCAATAGTGCAAACTTGGGAAGTTGGTGACTTGTTTAGAAAGGCGGCATGTATGATCCCATTACCAAATGATAGGCACTAGGTCGGTTGAGTATAGCGTATCAATAGTGCAAACTTGGGAAGTTGGAAATTGACATTGCTCACCAACTATATAATGTCACAGAATAGCTGTGTTTGCAGCTTGTCCTCCCCACTATGATAAGTGTTATGTCGGTTGAGTAACTTATCAGATCTGCAATGGGAGGTGTTTACCGCTCACCAAACATGTGATCCCCCGGGACAGCTGTGTTTGCAGCTTGTCACCCCCTTAACCCTTGTGTACATTATAACCATACCTCAAGGCTCAGACTCATGGGGCCACAATGAACCAGCACCCACCGGCACACCATCCACTGGATGCTCATTATTACTCAGTTGTGGATGAACCTCAACTGAGGTCATATTTGGTTTCAAGTTGGGAACCAATTCTGTCAGAAATAGGTCCCACACATAGATAGGTAGGTAAGAAAATAGGTAACTACTGGGTAAATAGATGCTTTATACATATGCAAGGGCTATTTTTACTACCTTCCTACTAACAACCTGCATGTGGGTTGTTAGTAGGTAAGTAGGAAAAAAAAAAGCAACTGATCTAACCACCATGGTTAGCTACGGAAGTGGAACCCAACGGAAAACTGTTTCCTGACAAATTACCATTCATCCTTCATGGTGCGCCTTTGGGTGCTGAGTCAGTGTGGCCAGACTCATGTTTGGTGTTAAATCATTCTCAAGAGAACAAAGGTGTGTTATACACAATGGCCCTGCCATTAATTTAATATCAACAATTGATATTGTATGATAAATTGGTCATGGATAGGGGGAAAATAAAAAATAAAGAATTTGTAATGTACATCATCATGTTGTGGTAAATGAAAAATTGTAATGATTTGTTTTTTATTTTTTAACATCACATTGATTATGAGGAAGTTAAAATGATCTCACATTAAATGATGACATGTCCTGGGAACCTATCTAAACATTTAAAAAATTGTTACCAAACTGAAACCAATAGAAAAATGTTCCAACATGATTTTCAATTTTTGTTTTTGCAAATCTTATGACTTTTTTCTCCAAAAAAAAAAGTGATCAAATATTTCCTTTTCATTTTTATTTTTTCACAAGACGTAGGTGCAAAAAAAAATTATATATATATATATATAGAATACACATGCATTATATTGCTTGCCCATAAGTGATGGCCCAACCATTACCATAGGTCAAATAAGGTGACCACACACAACTAAGAATAGAAATAATTCTCAACCAATGAGGTGGGGCAACATCCACCCCAAAGGCCCATTTTTTTTTCCTTTTGGGGATGGGATGGGATGAGATGAGGTAGGGGAGAGGGAGGAGAGCTTTTGAATTTTTTCTTTCTTTCTTTTTTTTTTGGGATGTTGGGTGCATGCCAAACTTCTCTTGTCATTTTGTTGGGGGTGTCTTTATGGATTGCTTCTTTCTTTTCCTATCACTTTTTTTTTCTTTGTTTGTTCCTTTTTGAGAATTGTTGTTCTTTTTTCTTTCTTCTTTGTGTGCTTGTAGTTGAAGATCGTGTCTTTTTCTAATGCGTTAACAAAAGAGAAAGGTAAGAATTTTTTTTTTCAAATTGACAACATTTTTAAAAAGTTAGCCTCACAATTAGTGTTGGGTGTTTTGACATTTTTTAAAGATGTTTGCCATGATGGAAAATTTTATAAAGGAGAAATGTGTGTCAGGATTGTGTGCTCTAGAGAGAGGAGGAACTCTCTCACAATTTTATTTACAAATGGTACTTACAATTTACATTTTTAACCTTGTAGTGTTGAACAAATTTTCTTTTTATTTTTTAAGGTTGAGATGTTGTTAATAATGTTTCACAAGCACATCATGTGCGTTGCAAAGTGTTGAAAAAAGTTGGCATCCACACCTACGTTGGCATGAGGAAGGTATTGTTCGAAAGACCAAGGGCGAAAACATTTTCAATTTTGTGACACAAATATTAGTTCTAAAGAAAAGCAGGAAAGAATTGATGAATATGTGAAGTATGAAGCTTGTTTTCCCAAAAACAGAGTTTGCTTTACACATAGCAACATTGCGGAGAGAGCTCCATCAATCTTCACACAAGTGAGCAAGTTGTTCCCAAAGAATGCTTTTTTGAATGCATGGTGGATGCCGTGTTGTAAATAAAACTTATCTTTAGGATGAGTAAGCATGAACTTCTTTTGTGGTGGTTGTGGAGCTTTACAAAGAGTTATTTGCAATTATTTCACTTACATCATTGGGCCATGTGGATAGGTTTTAATTGAAGATTTTGTCAAGACTGGGTTTTTTTTTGTTTTTGGGGGCGGTGGACCAATCAATGAGCCTCATCACCAAAAGTTGTCCAACCCAGTCCAACCTCAACTAATTCATAGACATCACACTATACCACTGAAAGGCAACTTCAGCACACGCTTGTGGATTTAATTAATTAATTTTGAAGATTTTATTCGGAAAGCTAGAATATTTCAGAACACTCCAAAATATTGGTTCTTTTCCTTCACAGAATTTTGTTTTTCTTTGAAAATTTCAGCATTTCTAAAAATAATATAATTTGTGCCAAACCCCCCTGGTACTATGGTATATCAATATATTTCTTCCCACCTAAAGTGAACCAGCACAAGCACCCCAAGTGGAGGATCGTGGATTAGAAACATTTTTTCATTGTATTCCTATCCCATAACTATGGTAACCACAGTGGCTAGTTATGTACTAACCATTCACATCCATCAACCCACCTATGAAGTAGCCACATAAATTTCCCTCCTACTTACCCATGGCATAAACCCACCTACATAATAGGTAGTTGCTAGTTACCTAGGTAGGGCATGGGAGAAGTAGCCAGTTTATAGCATAGGTTAGAAAGGTAGAACACACAATCAAAACTTGATCAATGCAAACTATAACACACAATCAAAGCTTGATCAATGTAAACTATATAACACACAATCAAAGCTTGGGGATTATATCCCTTCCTACCCACATTGGGGCCCCCATCCCATAGAGATGTACCAGCTATGCTAAACTTACCATGATGTGATGGGTTGGTTTTTACCTATGAGTAGACCCCTGCACTAGAGAATTTGGCATATGGCTTGTTGTCATCCAAACCCCCTTTAAACTAACATGGAATTCTCTGATCAACATGCCATTTGAAGCTGCCACCACACTCCATATGGCCCAACAATTTTTTCGGAAAAGACATTTATGCTTGCTAGATTGATTGATTTAAATTTCTTTTAAATTCTAATCTAGTGCCACAATTAAATGTTGATTTGATTTTGATCTCTACATGTTGGCTATGCATGGTTGGTGCGTAATTTTTTGCAAGTTGGAATTTTGATGTTGGGAAAGTACCATTGTGCCTTGGGGGAGAAGCTTTTGGAGGATAGCAAAGGCAAATTTATTTTAGTTTTTGGATGGGAAGGTGAGTAAGAACAGAAATGTGTGCAGAAGAAGCCTTGTGAACTACTGCATATTGTTACACACATGTGAAGTGTGCAAACTTCCTAGATCTATTCAATTTTTTATCTAATACACGCATTGTTCTTTTTGGAATATGCTAAAAAATCTTACATGTTTGGTGAACTGTGTAAATAATTTTCTATGGATATGTACATGGGTTACGTGGTTAATAGGTATTTCTTTTGTACTTATGTTGCACAATTTGAAAGGTACCACCCAATGTGTGATGCACTACATGCATCAAAGAAGTAACTAACTTGGGATCCTATGTAAGACTAAGAAATTTATTTCTTTATTCTAAACTAGAGCCAATGTGTGTGTGCAAAGCCATGTGTGTATGGCAAAGGTAGTTCATGATCACTCATATGAGAGTAAATTATAAAAACATAACTTCATTTGAGACATGTTGAATTTTTTATTGGTTAGAAGTTTATTAGCATCGTGAGCTAAGGAGGCACAAACGTTTGACTGATTATAATGTCTATCTCCCCCATTATGGTATCAAAGCAAACAATCAAGGAACTTGTAAATGGCCTAGATGAGGGTTGAACAACTAAACAATATGGATCTAAAAGCAAGAGCAAAGTCATTTGATGAATACCATTTTGATAATGAACCAAAACTAGGACCATTGATAATCCAAATTGTTTGGTTTGCTACACTACAAATAGTTAATATTGATCCCAAGAAAGCCATACCAAATGGCATTGCAATTACTATAGTGCATACATGATTGTTTTCCAAAACAATGGTGACATGGATCTAGCTTGGGGATGTCAACTTTGAATGGACCTAACTTGTAATGAATGAAACATGTTATTACTTTTGATCTCGCTAGTCCTATCTAGATTGAATACTTGAAGGCAATGCATGAAAAACAAAATTTGACACCAAGAATTAGTAATTTGTGAATTATGATTGAGACTAATTGACTAGGTGGAATTTCAAAAATTTATGAATCAAAGTTGGAGGAGAAGTTTAAGGTTAGAAATCGCAATGTGTGAATTGGACTTGCAAAATCACAATCCCAACTAGTGTGATGGACATTGTACAACACACCAAATGGTGCTCTAGAATGGTGGTGTGCATGCACATGGAGTTCATAAATTATGGATTGAAGCCAAATTAGCAAAAATATGAAATTTTGTTGGAAGAAATTGAACATTTGGTGGATCTTGAAGCTAATCAATGAAAAAAACAACAGCAAGTTTGCAAGGATAAATTGAATTTTTTTAAAAAAAACATGAGGACATCATTGAATGATGTTAAAACTTGGAAATGACAACAAATGTTAACAACATAAAATTATGTAGACAAGTTATTTAAGGTGTTGAAAGTTAAATTTAATGGTTTTAGCGACTCAACTTAGCTCATGTTCATCAGGTGGCACTTAAAACCTCCATGATCACTAAGTTTGGGGTCATCAATGAAGACAAGATAAAAATGAAGCTTGAAGTTATTTGCCAAAATCCTTGTCAAAAGGTGATAACCTATTTGAATTGACTAGAAAAATATTTCCATGAAGGATGGATTGGAACCTAGAAAATTAAGCATGGAACCCATGCTTATAGTGTTATGCTACTTGAGATTTGTGTCATGTGCAAGCAAGGTCTTCATAACATGAAAAATTGTCCTAAAGACATGAAGAATCAACACAAATGTGCCAAGACTAAGGATTTGCATCAAATTAAAAATGTGGCATGAAATGTAATTATTGTGGATTATGGATACATTTAAAAAACAACCACTACTAAAAGCCACTAGATGAAAAATCACAAACCACCAACATGAAAATTCTTAGAGGGAGAAAACACAATAAAAAGAGACATGGGTACTAAGGTAAAAGTCCTTTTCCAAGGATTACACATGACACATGTCATTTATGTGTTGGTTTATAACTTAAAATTTTGTTATTTTGATACCAATTTAACATTACATGTTAGATATAAATATGTTTCAATTGCCAATTGATTTTATATCATATACATTGTGGATTCATGCCCTTTATCACATATATATAATCGACCTTTGTTAAAGTCACATTTTCAAAATCAAAATCACGTTTGAACCAAATGTGTTTAAATTGATTATTGAAAAAAATTCATCAATTCAAGTCCTTTTGCCCTTATGTTAAAATCGTCTCCAATTTTCAAAAAGAATCATGCACATTTGGTAGAAAAAAAGAATGTTTGAAAAAAATAAGAATTATCCATTATCAAGGTTTTAATGTTTTGAACATGCAAAAACATTTTTTTATTTATGTCAAGTTTTGAACATATAAACTTTGCAATTAATGGAAAATAATCCAAAAAAATTGTGACAATCCAAACTATTATGCTTCCCTTGTGATCTTTCAAATATACAAAAATACAATTTTAGGGAATGTCGACTAATTTGGGTGGGTCCTTTGACTATGTTTTTACCCTAGAGTTACTTGTGGATATTGAAGCAATGAAGTACTTTAATTGAATGAAGAATATTTGTGGTTTAAAGCAACAAAAATTTGGTGAAATTTGAATGCCAAAAAAACGTGTACTTATTTTTACAACACGAAAAGGAACCAATTTGGAAGAAGAGGATTGAACAAAAGAAATGTCTAAAACTTCTAAGTTTTTGGATATAGTTGTGTTTGACGATCCTTGCACACACTACAAAACAAAAGGGAAAATCACACTTTCACCAATGGAAACCATCATTTTAACTCCTAATGAACTTGCACATTTGAAAAGTTTGGTGAGAATAGTTAGGATGATTCAATTTGAGAAAACAAGGTGACCACAAGGTTACAATCCAATTAAGGGGCAGAGGAAAAAACTTGCATCTATTTGTTTTGGTTAATTATCATTTGGTGGATGGTTTACTAAACTATAGAACTACAATGATGATGATGTCAACAAGAACAATAAAAGGGTTTATGCACATTGTGATAGGATCTAAAAATTACCAAATTGCTTAAGGCTTGGGAACCCAAACAATGGGCCAAATTGAAGATTTGTTGGTGAGGGTAGACAAAATAAAATGACATATGACCTTTATGATAATAGATATTAACATGGGTGTCATATGTTAATGGGATTTGATTTTTTTATGAAAATAGGTGTGGTCATAAAGGTTGAAAAAGGCTTGATTCATATCTGCACATGACTAAGATTTGATGTTCAAGTATTACTATTTAGCACCATTAATATGGTGATTGAACTAATGGTACCAATGGGCCAAGGTAAAAGCTTTTTCATTGGTACCAAAAGAGGAGCATTAACAATGAAAAGAAAATTGTGAATGGGGCATGTGGTTTGTCTTAATCAAAATTGATGTAGAAAAGGAGGATTTAGCCTTAAGGATGAATTGCCAAAAATATTTAAACAACTAATAGAGCAAGAAGTATGTTAAATGTTGGAACTCACATCACAAATTTAACATGTGATGAATTAATAATGAAAATTATGCAAAGTTCCTTCATTCATAGGTTCGTACATTTTACACATAAATATCATGCATTGAAAAGACGTTTAACACATGGATAAATGTGTTTATGGATGAAGTATGAACCTATAAATGAACAAATTTCACACAAATTTCACATCTTCCTATAAACCTATGCGTGAAATATGTTTTCAATGCACGATATCAATGCATGAAATGTACAAATTATGAATGAACAAATTTTGCATGATTTCCATTACTAAATCATGAAATGTTAAGTTTGTGATGCAAATAGATACTTAAGGAGTCTCACTTTACTTGTGTAAGAAAAGAGGCAAAGTTACAAAAATATTTTAATTTTAAAATTGATGCATTTGATCACTTGATAACATGTAAAGGAAAGGAACAAATGAATCATATGTTCATCAACCACTAAAATTAGCAAATTTTTCATGAGGAAGAAGAGGACTTGGATTACATGGACTAGTTGTAGAGAGTGACCAAGAAAAGAAAAAATGACCTAATCATGAAAAACATGAAACCAACATTCAATGAAAATTGATAAAGTCAAAAAATGTAGGGATGCATTCAATTAGTAAACTAATCATCACAAATGAGAACATACTCAAGGGGCAAAAAGGAATGTGATGGAAAATAAATATGAAAATATCAAGGTGAGCCTAAACTTGATGCCTTTTAGGTTGTTGTTTTATAAAGGGTGTTAAAGAGGTTCAAAGAGGTTTTTGGTTAGAACAATGGAGAGTTAGAATGTTGTGTGGTGGGATACCACTGCATTGACTTGCAAGGTTTTCCACAATGTTGAATTACTCCAAAACATTTATTAATATGGGAAGAAATTGAATTCAAGAAACAATTTGAAAACTTTTGTGAAGTTGGGGAAAATGCAATTAGATATTTCAAAATATGCATATAAGGTTGATCTCCTTATAAAACATGATGGATTTCATAGATTTTGTGGGGATTATAAATCCCTTAACCATTAAATTAGGAGAAATGCCTACCCCCTTCCACTGATTGAAGACAAATTGACACATTTGGGAGGGTCACATGTTTTCAATGCCTTGGATCTCCAACCTGGATATTGGTAGATCAAAACAACCAAGGGGGATGTGTACAAGATTGTTATCATTACCAAAATTGCCATGTATGCTTACGAGCAATAATGCCTTTTGGGTTGAAAAATGCCACATGCGAATTTTCTTGCACCATGAAAGAGATTTTAAAAATGAATTGGAGAAGTTTGTGAAGAATTTCATGGACAATGTGAACATTTATAGTCATGGATGGGAGGAGCATTACACCATTTGGAGCAAGTTCTTTCTCAATTGAATGAGGTAAAGTTAAGACAAAATCTTAGTAAATGTTTATAGTTTGGAGCCAAAGAACTTGTGTTCATGGGGCATGTGGTTGATGCCCATGTTGTGTGGCCATATTCAAGGAAAGTAGAGACAATTATTATTTTGGTTTGAAAAATAATTTTGTGAATAATTAAGCAAGAATGGCATTATCATTGTATGAATTGACCAAGAGTAATCTACCTTTTCATTGGGATCTAAAATGTTAACAAACTTTTGATGAAGTAAAATAAGGCTAATGTCTACTCCTATGCTATTATGCCCTAACTTTGAAAAACCTTTCATTTTGGACATTGATTGGTTCATTATGGGTGTTGGGGCAATGTTATCACAAAGGGAAGGTAGGAAGGATCATGTATGCAAATGAGGATTTATTTTTAAGGTTCAACAAAATTATCATCCTATGGAAGGTGGCTATTATGCAATGATTAGGGGCATCATGAAATTTCAATGTTATCCCCATCATAATCATTTTACTCTCCACACTAACCATAAACCTTTCGAATTCAAGTTGGCCATTGTGTCAAATGCACATGGTAGGAAATGGAGGTGGGTAGATTTGTTGTAGGACTTCAACTTCAACATTGTGCATCACCTAGGATTGAGGCATATTAATGTTAATGCATTAATCAACAAAAACCTTATAGGAGAGGTAGTTCAAATGATAATGACTTCCAACATGAGATCCAAGATTTGGGTATGGTGTCAATATCTATTGTGGATAAGAATTATGGATGGACAAGGTTGCGTTAGATTCATCTTTGTTAAAAAAATATTACCATAATGAAATGGTTGCACATTAATTACTACTACAAGATCAACCACCTAAGGCTATGTCATTCAAAGATAGGAAATGTGAATAAGTTTTTTATTCTTAGTTCTAGGGATGTGCAAGTTGAGGAATATGAAGCTATTGATAGGGATTTGGAAGTTGTAAAGGAATTTGATCAAAAGGAGGAAGAATTGGTGTTGTAGGATGGAGCATAGGAAAGAAACTTAAGATATTGCCTCATGAGAAGGGATGGTAGATGAGCAAGGTGGTTCAATTTGGCAACCAATCAATAATACAATGAAATGAGAACTTACACAAGGATTTTTTAAATCATAATAGTGTTCCATTTAAATACAATTTTTATCCTACAAGGTACATGGGTTGAACATGGATGGGGAAGTTCACAAATTATATCATTACTTCCAAGATTTAATACTCAAAGTGGAGATAATACTTCTATAGGAACATAATTTTTAAGAGGTGAAATAATTATAAATATTTAGTAACATTTTCTAGAATGGTGCACAACTATGGTTAACTAAAGCTGACGAATAATACAAATATGATATTCAACAAAGTGAGGTTGGACAGGGGGAAGGGATGTGCATTTTATTAAATTTTAAATGGGTTAAACATGTGACCACTATGGCACATTAGTTAGCAATATAGTTCAATGGATAAAGTGAGGGGATGTGTAGAGGCGATCTTGCCATTATCAACACCTATCCATGAAATAACCTTAAAATTAATCGAAAAAAATTATGGCCTAAATCACTACGAGACCTTAAAAGTGAAATAAGTTCATTACATTTTAGTGATTTCACCTTGGTTAAAATTATTTTATTATAGGGTCACTATGTAAACATCATGTTTCATTATTAATTGATTTAATTCACTAATATTATAATTTACTACGGTGAATAGGTTTATTTTTATGTTGTTATTTTAAATACCTTAAACTACTCTAGGTTATATTTCTTAAAGACATGAAGAATCATAAGAACAAATGTTAAAAGAAAAGTGTAAATTTAATTTTCAAATAAGGAACAAAACAAGATCATGTGATTTCAAAAATAAAAACACAAGAACTACAAACAAGAACATGAGATGTGCAAGACAAACGTGAAAAAAAAACTTTATTATGTTAACACATGTAAACATGAACATGAAAAGAACATGATAAGGTTATAATGCAAGATCGTGCCTAAAATTAATGTTGAATATATGAAGGGAAATGAAAGGTCCTATTTTTATTTATACCCCTTTGGGGACCTAGCTCAAGGAAGCTTCCAAAGAGGCTTTTATGTGTGCATCAAGTAAAAAAATTTATTGAAAACTTTCCTAATTGAAAGTCAACTATGAATTAATTGAAACTTAACTGAAAGTTATATGGACTTAATTAGGAGTTAACTAGGAGTTAACTAAAGTTAACTAAGGTTAACTAGGATTTAATTAAAAGTTAATTATGACTTAACTGGAAATTAACTAAAATTTAACTTGAAGTTGACTTGGAGTTAACTAAAAGTGAATTGAAACTAAATTTAAAAATTAAGTACAATACAAATCATGGATGAACATTCAAAAGAATGAACCCCATGGCATTGGCATCCGTGACAATACCCTATGTTATTTAAAATTAACATAGGTTATTTTTAAGTTATATTTTAAATTATTATAGGATATTGTAAATTATTATAGGTTATTATACTTTAAGCTATCATAGGTTATATCCTAACTTATTATAGGTTTTTTTTAAAATATTATTTTAAACTAAACTATTTAACTAACCCTAAACTATACCTTAGGTTATTTTACTTTAAACTATTATGTGTCATTTCAAGTTAAACCTTGGATTATTCAAAATCATTTTATTATATGTTATTATAAGTCACTTTATCTTAAAATATAATAACTTAAAATAATTTGAAATTTAAAAATTACATATAATAACTTAAGGTGGAATAACCTAGGGTAAAATAATTTTAAATAAATAATAATAATTTCAGTAAAATAACTTAACAAACCAAAAATGACCTATGATAACCAAATGTGCATAATGTGATGACAGAAAAATATCATTCATTTAAATAATTGTCAATGATTTGTTCTTTAAACATGGTGGTTGTGAGAGGAGGCAAAGGGTTCAGACCTTCACATTTGCACCCTAAGTTAGTGGGCTAGGTGTTTAAGTGGGCTAGTTTACTAGTTTAAGCTAAGTAGCCTAGTGAAGGTTCTTAAGTGTTTAGCATGGGTTTGGAATTAATTATTAATGAATCAATTATTGATGATTTAACTATTAGTGAATTCACATGTTTGTAATAATTGGTCCCCATTTACGAAGGGTTAAGCACTTTCACCATAGTAAATTTGTTCAATTTCACTCAAAATCTAATAAAACATAGAGTGAACTTGGATGCATATTAGTCTAATGTTTGTATTAGAAAATGAGTATATGATACCTTACTAAAACTACAAAGAATATCACAAACATTTGGCACATGGAACCACAAGAATGTTTGTTTTTTTACTAAGATGGAGAAACTATTAAAATAAGGAATTTTGCAAACAAAAAATTGCAAATTAGTTCAAACGTGAAAAAGATGAGCTTTGACACAATTTATATTGGCTCAAAACAACCTATAATTTTTCTTCCATGGCAAAGAGTTACAAAACAAGGTGGGGGAATTAACCCATATAAAGTTCAAGAACTTGAAAAATTGTTGGCCAAAGATCTCACACTGTACACATTATGCAAGTCATTGATAAAAGAGTTATTTTCAACCATGAGGTTGAAACTGAAGAAGTCATTATCTCAACTTTTATATATAAAAAAAGATAATTATTTTGAACAATTGTGTGTTAGAATAACTATGTAGTCAATTTTACAACCACTTGTGTAAAGCTAAGTACAAACAACACCACACCAAAAGGAATTGTGTGCAAAAATGTTCCTTATATATCCCAAGAAATTCACAAAGGCCATGAATAAAAGGTTGATGAATAAGAGGTTGATGGAACCAATAACATAAGAGGCTTTGTATAGTGTTGCAAGAGCAATGGCCAATGGAAAATCTCCAAAACTACATGGCTAGATTTCTATGGCTTTGAATTAGGGATTTTAAACTGGAAAATCCTATTCATATATAAACTATGAATCATCCAAACATAGGTGGTGGGCTTTTACTTTCAATTAGGCACTCATCCAAAGCCACTTACACTCACCAAGTTCTAGAATGTGGGGCCAAAGCATGAAAGCATGGAAGTCCATTCTTAAAATATTTTAGTTTTCATTTCCACACCTAGTTGAATCTATCAAATGAATGGATATATGGAGGGTGTCTTCTTTAAAGGAGATAATTTTAAAATATCTATCCCAAGAGTATACGAATTAGATAGTGCATGTCTACATTGCATTAAGGACCTTCAAAATTCTAAGGATTGTTGATTCAAACTGTGAGAAGAAATATGAAAAAAATTCACATGGATAATTTGACTTCATCATCTAATAGGGGATTGTAAATAACTTATAGTCCAAGGAATGGTTGCATGAGCTTAAAGAACCCACTAAAGAAACTAGCAAGGATGAATGGTTAAAGATTTATGAAGATTCACACTTGGACCCTAATTGTGGTTTCTGCACAAATGAAAATTTCAAGCCTAATGAAAACCATTCAATGCAAAAAATGGTAATGATCCCTAATGAAATCCTTATGTTTGGTGTGGGGGCACAATCCAAGCTGTTGTAGCCATTATCATTTAGGAATTGGTACACATACATATATTATCAAGCAAGTGAAAGTATGTTCATGTAAAAGGCCTAAGGAATTTTACTTTTCATTATTGTATGATGCTTTGGATAGCTTGACTTTTGATACTAGAAATTGCACTTAAGAAGGTTGTGGTGATATGATGCATTACTCAAACCAAACAAGGAAGGAGGTTGTGTAATTTACAAACTCAACAAAAGAAAAACATACATAGCAAATGGGGGCAAGTTATGTTGCCAACTTTCAATTGAAATGGAAGGACATTTGGGTAAAAAGGAAGGCCAAGAAGGATTTATGCTTCATTTCGACCTTTTGGCATGCAACCCTTGCAAGAAACATATGCAAAGCAAAAACCAATCATGACATCCATACAACTTTCCCTTCTTGCAATTTAAATATCCTGAAATCCATTAAACATAGGTTTTGGCATTGCCCTAAGCATGTAAAGCTTTGGAATTTGCTTTCACAAGTTGTAGACACCATCACATACCACTTGTAGGTGGAATGCTTTGAGCATGCAATACTATTTGTTTAACAAATGTCTACCCAAATATACTAAGAAGGTTTAGTTCGCTTTGATCCTTACTTAGGGGTGTCATTCTCTAATTTATTTAGATAGAAAGAAATAACATAATGTTCAACAACATTAGATGGCACAATGCTAAACTTTGGAAGGCTAACGATGTGGGAAGGGTTCATTGATTATGAAAGGTTAGATTGGAAACATGTCTCTCAAAGAGTTAATAAAAGATTTTTTAAAAAAAGATTTTGAAAGTTTTTGATAGAGTTAATGTCCCTATTAAGCTCTTTGTGCACATGATGGTAGAAAAATTAGATGGTATTATCATTTGCCCATTGATGGTGATTTCATTTGGTAGGGCTTTCTTCCATAGGGTTGGATACCTTCCTTCATTTTTATTCTATGCCTAGTTTTATTTTTGCAATAGTTTTTTCCCATTTGTGTCCCAAAAAAGTAAAAAGAGGCAATTAAGTTTTTATTTCATTTAATTCAAGGTTGTTGTAAGTAATTTGTTATGTGTTTCATTTTATTTCCTTGTGCAATTTTTTTTCTGAATAATTATTCTTTTAATATTTTGTTAAGTAATAAAAGTTGTCATATGTATCACAAATGCTTTAATTAAAATTATGATTCTAGTTAAAATTAGATATTGAAACTATCAATGGAAGCTTAAATGAGCCAGTGACTACTCTCAAACTCGAATGACACTCTCACATAAAATCACCACAAAAAACAACATGCACATGAAGTCAAAACCTTTAAACCATTCAACTCTTAAACTTTGAAACCACTTGAGAGCTTTTAACCCTAGCCACAATGTGATACAAACCACATATTTGAGTGAGGGCCTTCATGCAAGCCTTGCACAAAGTTGTAGGCTTAGTATCTTATCTCCCTGCAAGCAAATTATAGGGCAATCACAACCATTACCACCTTCCTTTGTCCATGGTGATGCCAAGATGGCACTCCTCTCCCTACAGTATCCATAACCACATTGTGAAAACCCCTAGAAATCTATATTATACGGCCACTACTGAGCTCCATAACTAAATAATATGCAAAGGGGAGATGCAAAGGCAAATACAACCTATTGAGAAGCTAGAAAATTGTGGTTAGAACAATTGGCTGCCATTTATGCACTTTGGTGAAGAGGGTGAAAAAAACTTCATGGAGTTGCAAATTAGACTAGATTAGGAAATTGATCTCGCCCCTCCCATTAACACCCCCCTAACCAAGTTTACCATGTGTTTGGGCACATCCAAGCTCCTCATTTGACAATTTGGGCCCCCTTTTTCACCACTATTTTTAAGTGTGCATGTGTGGCTAAGGGGCTGAACGACTAGAAATTAGGCTCAAATTCACCAAGAAAGGGAATGCTAAGTCAAAGATGATATATTGAAGCTCTTCAAAAGCAAAAGTTGTTTTGATTGAAAACCTTTCATGCTGAATGCATTGATGGACTTAACTTCTTGGGATACAAGAGGCCTAATTAGGGCCCTTTGAAGCCAAACACTAGTTTGATTGTTAAATAACCATTACCAAGCAAATTGTTTCCATATTTTGATTTCACATATTGATCCTAATATTGAGTCCAAGGTTAATTTTTTACTAGCACGAGGCAATAATATATTTGATATTGAAACTGGTATAAACTGATACAAGGTTGGTATTATCTCATGTCCCTACCATGGTGGTACTGCATTAGTCATATTGTTAAAATTATGTTGATTTAATTCATACAAATGAGTTTCCAATGTTATTTTGGAGATTGCTTCTCAATTCCAATCCTTTTCCATAGGGTCAGTTTCATCATTAAATAATCTTTAAAACACTCAAACTATTTTCGTGAAAATACGGAGTTCAAGTGTTGAAAACCATCATAATTATCGCAAGCTACAATCTGAAGAATTTCACTCCTCATACAACAATATCATAGTAGATCATGAAAAAATAGTAATTTTAAATTTATAAAAACGAATTAATTTTTTGAAAAAAAAATCATTCATTTCATCCATGTGGAAACTGACCCTAGGCTTAGGGTATTCAATTGTTTTGCAAACTCCATTTGCATGCGGCCAATTATGTGATAGGTCATAACTAATGTTCGTCTCGTATCAACTTTTGAACATACTTGGGCATCACTAAATCAAATGTGTATCAAAAATCACAATAGGTTCAACATTTCAACTGATTCTGACGACAAGGTTACGTTGAATTTATTTATGTATTTATTTATGGAATGAAATGGCAAGAATTAAAGAATTCAGAATTTTTTGTTTTCATAATGAATTAACTTTATACAAGAGAATGAATGTGTACTAACAGGTGGGAACAAGACCATACATTTATTCATTATTTATTTATTTATTTTATTTTATTTATTGAACAAGACCATACATGTGTTCATACTTCATACCTGCCGACCAAATGTCAACCTACAGAATTGGAACTGTCTGAACAATCAAAGAAGAAGAAGAAGAAGAGACTTATGATGGAAAGTCTTTGGGAACCCCAAAGGCCACAGCTCTTTCATCATGCCCAATCCAATAAAACAAGAAAGGTTGGTGTGGTGGTGGAAAACTTGTGGAAAAACAACAATGCAGCCAAGTACAATAGAGATTATGTGAGCTAGCAACCACCACTTCACCATCCATTGAAAATCCCCTTATCACTCAGTTTGGATGAACCACAACTGCGTTACCAAGGTTCCGCCTTAGTGACTTATCCTATAAACCCTCCTACTTGGCACCCTCACACTACTTAGGTGATGACTAATGAAATGACTACTATAGATGGGTGAGCATCAGAGGTAAAGCAGGTACAGAAATGAAAAGTGGTTACTATGTAGGTAGGTAAGGAAGGCATTTGGTGGTTACAAGATAAGTAGATGCATGTGGATGGTTAGTGTGTTAGTACATACCTAACCACCCTGGTTGGCTATGGGATAGGAATACAATGAAAATGTATTTCCTGTCAACTCATCACCCATCCTGCATGGTGTACTGGTGAGTGCTGCTGGTTCACTCTGGCCCAATGGTTGAATTCACCTTGTCCTTTCCCATGCAAGTCCATTAATTGGACCAGACCAGATCCTCAAGGCCCTTATTGCACTATAATTTGGCACTTTTGAAAGGCCAGGAACATAGCAAAGAGAGAGAGAGAGAGAGAGCACAATGTATGTGGAGAGAGAGAGAGAGAGACGCGAGAGGGGCGGGGTAGGGGGTGCTCAGTATACTAAAGAATGTAGGAACAAGTGGAACTTTTCCTTTTGGCTCAAGTGCTACTTAAATTGGACATGACTTGTTGAGTTCTAGTTGTTGGGTTGTTGGTTGGGTGGTCTTGGTAAAAAGATTGATAATTGTACTCCTGACTGACCGGTTTATTAGGAAGCCTAAAGGTCACTAAACTAGCGAAATGGGCAAACAAGGGGGGGGGGGCAGATAGGGTTGGGTTGTACCATTAAGGTTACCGACAATGGGGCTTGCTGCTTGCATTTCCAACCAAAATAGAGAAAAATAATACACATATAAGGTGCCCTCCACATACATATACTAGGAAATTTCTCCAAGTGTTTTCCGGGGTGCTGTAATGCACGTCTGCTGGTTCTGTCTTGATTGCCCACCTACCTCCACCTACCCTTTGAATTGAGTATTGAGTTGTTGTTGTTGTTGACACAACACCTGGTTCCATGTGTGGAAAAGGGCTTAGGGTTTGTTGGGTAAACAACTGAAAACTGTCAGGTAACTTATTATTCCTGGCATCTTCTCCCAAAGTCAGATCCCCTTTTTTTTTTCTTTGCCTCTCTCCTTCCCATTGTGGATTTCCAAGGATACTTGGGACAAGTGTTTATATCTATATGAATTCTGTGGTTTCAAAAATTTGGCAAAAAGTTCTGAAAACTTTAGCAAAATTAGTCAAATATTCACTCTGTTAAAAAAAAATTAAACCTTGTCATCAAGGGATGAAAATTCACCTCCACAAAAAATGATGCTTTGAGACCCAAACCAAACATTTTATTAACACACCTACCCTTTGTGTTTTTACACTTTAGAAAGATACATGAGCATCCCCACCCACACACTATAAGCATTAGATTACTATACATGTGTATTGTACAATACATGATTATATATATATATCGTAGCAATGTTTTTAGACATAAGTACTTTCAATGGTTTGTCATATCTATGATCTCTAGAGACATTGTTGATGCAATAATGAATACAAATCATTTTTCTATAATTTCAGTGATGTAAGAATTGGTTTATATTGGGTGGTTTGCAAAAAAAATTTGTATGTCACTTTTACATGACTATTCTGGTCATATGGTCATCCCAAAACAATTTCAGGGACAATTTTAAAGACAACTCATAACTACTTCATCATTTCCCAATTTAACTACCTCATTCTTTTGTTAATAATTACCTCCCTCTTTTACTTTGCCCATCATGGATATGATATTTAATATAATTTAAATTAAATTTGAAATTGATATAAATAATAACAAGATATTGAAAACCAAATGGGAACATGATAAAGAAAAAAAAGATTGAACATCACTGGTAGTGTGCAGCAACACAAAGCCCAAGTTCCAATATGGTACTTAAGTTCAATTTGGTCACGATTGATTTTGTCATATATTTTTAAATGTTTTAGCTTTTGATTGATAGAGTATCATGTCAAGATCAATTTAAAGTATGTTAATTGATCATATAAGTTATGATTGACATGAAACATTTAGCAAAAGAATTCAAAATGAATCAACAAAAAGAATTTAGAGTGTCTATTTCAAAGAATTGTTGGACCTAGTCAATTGTTGCTTTGCAAGTTTCATATGATTTGAGGGTCATATTGCAAATTAAGAATGGCATTGACCAAAGTGAACATAAGTCATTTCAAAAATTTGATGGTTCCTATTTTCATGTATGTGAACATAGATTATTATTGGTATTCAAACAAGAAGAGTTATTGCTTATTGTTGAATGTACATAGGCAAAGCTACTGGCACCAACTATTGCACAAATAACAAGTGTTACCCAATTAGCAACCACTAATGTTGGTAACATTGTTGATTGGGAATAATGTGATATATTGACTCTTTCCATCATCAACAATGTTTTGGATAATTCTATGATTTTTCATGTGCAATCAAAAGTATCATAACATGAATTGTGGTCAAAATTAACTCAAATATATGAATCTAAATATGTCATAACTAAAATGTTTTTTAAAAACAAATCACAAACAATGAAATTGAAAGGATATGTATTGTTTAACAAAACACATAGATGAATTTAAATATCTTTTAAAACAATTCTATGTAGTTGGACTCTTGTTTTAAATGGTGAGGTGGATTGTTTAATGAGAAGTCTACCTTTGAGTTCTCAAACATTTATTAGTTATATGAAATTATAACTTAACCTCACCTTGTAGTATTTAATTTTAGATTTATTATAGGAAGAAACAATAATGAAAATTTTGGGAAGTGCAACATATGGCTTTAGTACACTTTCTGTAAGCAAAAGGCTTGCAAACTACAATTGAACAAAATAGTAAAAAATTTCTTCAAATAAAAACAAAGAGACCTTCAATTTTTAAATAATAAGACAATAAAAAAAATGAAATGAAATGTTTATATTGTAAAAAATTGAGATATATGAACAAAGATTATCGTAATATAATTACAATGGAGGTTATTACAAAAAACCCAAATGAATATAACTACAAGCAATCAAAAGTTGTGTGTTGTTGCATTATGGGTCAATGAAAGTTTTGACCAAGTTTGGTACATGGATTTTGGGTTTATCCAACATATGTCACATGACAAAAATTCACTTGTGACATATGAAAAGTGGGAGCAAAGACAATTTCTTATTTAGGTGATAACATAACTCATCAAATTTATGGTCAAGGAAATGTTTCCATACAACTAAATTCAAGCCAAAATATAAAAGATATTACTAATGTATTACATATTTCAAGGATTTTAATTTATTTTTGGTTTGCAAAACAACTTGACCAAGTTGGAAGAGAAACCAAACTAAAACATTACAATTCACTTTTAAAAATTTTAAAGGAAATATTATTGTAATATCCATTCATTAGTATAAAAGTGAGGTGTAATTCATTAGCTTAAATCACTGTGGGATTTTAAAAGTGAAATAAGTTCACTTCACTTTAGTGATTTCACCCTAATTAAAGTTATTTCACTATAATATCATTATGTAAACATTGTGTTTCACTATTAATTGACATAATTCACTATTATAATTTACTATGGTATATAGGTTTATTTTTATGTTATTGTTTTAAATATCATATGTTATTTTATGATATATCTTATATTATTTTAAGCTACCTTAATTATTCTAATTTATACCTTAAGTTATTATAGGTTATTATAAATTATTATACCTGAAGGTATCTTAGATAATTTATTATAGGTTTTTTAATTTTAAGTTAAATTAAATTATTCAACTAACCTTAGGCTATACCTTAGGTTATTTTATTTTAAATTAATATATGTTATTTAAAGTTATACTCAAGTTATTCAAGGTCATTATACTTTACGTTATTATAACTTATTTTATCTTAAGTATAACAATTTAAAATAAGTTAAAATATAATATAATGACCTAAAGTAAAATAACTTAGAATAATTAATAATAGCCTATGAAAAAAATTTAAAATAACCTACAATAAAATAACTACCAATAACCTATGATAATATAACTTCAAATATCCAACAATAGCTTATAATATAATAGCCACAATAGCCATTAATAAAATAACCACAAATATTCACTAATATAATAACCACTAAGAACCACCAATAGCCTATGATAATTTAACCTAAAATAACGATCAATATCCACCAATAGCCACCAACAGAACAATAGCCATTAATAACCAAACTTGGTAGGCAAATACAATAATATGGAATTTGATCTTTACAAACTAAGGGTTAAATATATTCCACTACGAACTACATATGTTACACCTTTGAATATAACATTATGTGATGTTAATTTATGGCACCTAAAGTTAGGTCATATAAATAAAATCAAATTAAAGCAAAGTCAACAAAGTGTAAGTGGACTAAACAATTAAAATGAACAAGATTTAACCTTTCGTGAATCTTGTGTAAAAGGGAAACAACATAAAATAAAATTCTTAAAATACATTATCAACAAACCACATGATTTATTGGATTTAATCCATGGCAATATTTGTGGTCCACTTCAAGTAACTTCACACAAGGATTCCAAATATTTTAAAAAACTTATAGATTATAAATGTTGTTACATTATTATTTATTTATTGAATAATAAATCAATTTTTTTAAAATATTAAATCTACAAAGCAATGGTAGAAAATCAAACCAACAAGAAAATAAAATCTTCTGTAATGATAATGAAGGTGAATACAAATCCAATATTGAAGTCTATGTCTTTTTGTCAAAAACATGGAATAAGAACTTGAGAATTTACTATGGCAAACACCCCACAACAAGGAAAAATAAATCTCTTGTTAAAGTAACTAAATATCTTATTGGGTTGTGGCACTCATTACACCAAATTATTTACAAAATCAATCACCTACAAAATCTTTAGAAAAGTCAAAGACAACATATGAACTTTGGATTGGTCATAAACCTAATATATCACATTTTAAATTTTTTGGGTGTAAAGCATATGCGCTAATTCATAAGGACAATAAACAAAAAACTTGACTCACCTTAAACCCTATTAGGTTCTAATGAAAAATCAAAAGTTTATCAAATGATGAAGAAGGGGTATAAGAAAACAATTATATCAAGAGATGTAGTTTTTTAATGAAATGTCATGCATTAAATCCAAAATCTTGATTCAATCTAGTTTAAGACAACCTTAAGAAGAATTGGATTATTCCTTTTTTAATATAGTCATTGGAATACCACCAAACTTTGAAGCACTTAACCCCATGAATAATCTTTAGCCAATTCTACCATCTACACAATGAATTTTTTAAAGTTATTTGACAATTAGCTGCAAGCACATCAACCACAAACATACAAGATAATGTACCAAACTTGAATCAAATGTGAATTCAATCACCATCTCACCAAGAAAATGGATCATCACAACTTTTGGATTTTATTTCAAAAATTTCAAAACTAAGTATTATTAATCAAAAAGTTGACAATCCCAGTGATAAAGTTATTTCTTGTAATATAATTATTACACCTACATCCAATAATTCTTCTAGTGAAACAATGCATGTTAGATCATAGAGAAAAATGCAAACATCTAATAGATTTGTAAAGATTAGAGAAAGTAGAAAAGCTAATGAAAACCCCAATAAAAAAATCAAATCCTAAAGCACTTGTTGCACAACTACATATTCTAGAACCTCAATCCATATCATAAACCTTAAAAAATAGTGAATTTTTACATTGAAAAAAAGCCACAGATTCAAAAAATTTAGAGAAAAAAAAACATCAACACTCATTACATCACCAAACAAGAAAAAACCTATCACTTGTAAAAGGATCTTCAAAATAAGATAGAAGTGTGAATAAATATAAAACACACCTTGTTGCAAAAGGCTTTAGTTAGATTCCTAGGATTAATTTTGGAAAAACAATTTCCTTGTTGTAAAAATCACTTCCATAAGGATGCTATTAGCATTAGTAGCCATCTAATCAGATATTTATGCAATTACCTCATGGACTTCCAATTCCAAAAGCCCAAAATTTTGTATCCTTGGGTTAAATAAATCATTTTATGGACTACAACAATCCTCATGGGCATGGTATCAAAGGTTAAATACCACTTTAAGAAGTCATAAATTTTCAAGGATGAAGGTTGATCCCAACATGTACATCAAGTCTTGTGCCAAAGGTCACTTTATTATTCTAGTTGTATACATTGATGAATGCATTTTTGTGAGCAATTATCTAGACCTTATATTTGAATTGAAAGAGCTATTGGATAAAAAGTTTGCCATGTTTCATGAAGGAGACATTAACTATTGTCTTGGCATACAAATCATTCTAAATAGAAAAGTAAGTTGGGTGATATTGCTACAAGAAAAATACTTAATTAAAGTTTTACATAACTTCAATATGATGAATTATATTTTATTTCTTACACCCATGAAATCCAATATGAAATTATCTAAAGATGACATTCCTTAGAATTTAAAAACCCAATTTCTAATGCAATTAAGCCCTATGCTCAAGTGGAGGGCAACCTAATGGATGCAATAGTGCACATTCATCCAAATTGTTTGTAGAATGTCTAGTTTGGCACAATAATTTTCCGATTATGGGGAAGTACATTGGCTAATTGCCAAACATATACTACATTACATCAATGGTACTTTACTAATAGGCATCCAATACCAAAGGCAAAATGATGGCCACATTATTTGGGTTTTTGGACACTAATTGGGCCAACAATAAAAACACATGTCACTCAACTTTTGGATTTTGTTTTTTATTAGCTAATGTTGTTATATCTTGGGCAAATCATAAACAAACCTTAGTTGTTATTTTGAACACTAAATCTAAATATATGGCCTTATCTAAAGTAACAATAAAAGCCATTTGGTTAAAAAAACTATTATTTGAATTAGGTTTTCCTTGACTACATTCCACATTGCTTTGTGTTGATAATCAAATTGTTATTGTCTTCATTCAAACCCTAAACATCACGCACATAATAAGCACATTGACACACAATATCATTTTACTAGAAAAAAACTTCAAGTTTAACAAGTTGGATTGAAATATGAAAATATTTCAAATATGGTAGTTGATATATTTACTAAACGCTTTCCTAAGGAAAAATATTACATAACTTATGACATCACTTGGTTTGTATTTTTATTCATAAGAACTTAACCCATTGGTCATTTATTTTACACCTCCCTTCATGTGGGAGAAATTTCGCAACTTTATAATGAGCCCAAAAAGTTGTGTTATTATTATCATTTACAATGACATCAACACAACAAGCACATAACTAAGTTGAAACACACTATTGGCATTTAAAAATCTGATTTTACAATTACATTATTCCATTATATTAATAAAATAGCAAATTGTGAGTCATAGATTATAATACCACAAATTGTTAAACTTTAGTTCCATAGTTTTCCTTAGTATTAATGATTTGAATCCTGATAAACTTCCAAGTAATAATTATTAAGAGTTGAATTAGCCTTTGGATATTTCAGTGTAAATTTATTTTTATTTAAATTGATGCAAGGCTTAGTTAATTTTAGGACCTAGTAAACCTTTTTAAGTGCATTATCCTTTTATGTTGTAGAAAAGGGAAAAAGGATGTAAAATTAGATGTGATTTATTGATATATTGGGAATACAAGCCCATAATTAACAATAACATTTCACATGACAATATTAAGTTAGTTTATAGAATAATCTTCAAGCACGAATGGTGTACTTGAAAGATTTTTAGGATGTGATCCTAATACATCTTTATTTAGTCTTCACTTCTATCAAACTCTTAAATAAAATCAAAATCAAAATCAAACTTAAGTATTAACATTTCCACCTGAGTGGTCTCTGGTGAATTACAATTTAGTAAACAACTTTAAGGGGATAGATCATAATTACAAAAACTCTAGAATGCGACGAATGGTGCGAACTAGGTATTCAGCTTGATGCTCCATGGAAAAAGGGTTGATTGGGCTTCATAGCCAACGATAATGGCCATCACCGGAAACCCAAGTTCAACAATGAAAATGAACATCATTATCTTCACATTGACACTCTTCAAACCTTTCTTGTGTGACTCCACAAATAAGAACAAATTTTAAATAAATTGCTAAGGCATGTGGGTTAGGGGACAATTGACGATCCCATGCCGAACGATCAACTCGAGTGTGCACCACTCTTCTGGATGGTTTTTCTTCGCGCGACCATTGAGAGACATTCACGTCAAACAATGCTTCTTCAAACTCTTCCTTTTTTATTAGGGAAACTAGAGGATTTGAGGGCATAGCGACATCATCCGCCATGATTAAATTCTCATCTGCATCAACAAAAACTAAAAGGGTAACAGAAACAATGTGGTACTTGCGTTCAGAAGGGGTCGAAATTTTTTTATTTAACAAATTAGGGTAGGCGTAAAGTGTGGGAGTGACGGCGAAACCTCATGAAAACTCGAACATCTTAGATCTAATGGATTCATCGAACCTTAATTTCGACGGTGGATCTTGAAGTATGTGGGGGTTTTTGTGATGCAAATTTTAATTTCAATTTACTATGTACTACATAGTTAATTAGTGCATGGAAGAAAAAATAGGTAGGAGATATCAAAGGAGTAAATGGTATGCGGGGATGTTACTTCAACCATTGAGTTGATTTAATCAAGTAAGGACTCAAGGATGTTTATTTGTTACTACCAATAAATTGTCCTAGTTATTAATTACTTGAAATAATTAGGATGAAGAAGTGGGATGTGAAGGTTAATGGACAGAAAGGATAAGGATCAAGCTCAAAAACTTCATCAAGATATCTAAGATAAGGGGAAAGATGAGTCCTCCAATCCCATTAGTCATGAGGATTGTCATCCTATTTGATTAGAGGATGGAATATTTTTTGTGTCTTATTGGGCCCAAGAATTTTCATCCTAAAATCAATTGAAGGGCAAATCATTCTCAATTTTTGTTAGCTCTTGAAAGATGAAAAGGCCATTGATTGGAAGGGAAGATTTTGAAGCTTCCATTGGGCAAGGGGAACAAGCTCAAGGAAAGGTCATGGAGGCTTACCAAGGGAGAGAGGAGTATCTTGTGTTGGGGGAAGGGGAAAGGAGGAAAATGAATGTGTGAGGAAAAGATTAGTTATTATGTGTGAAAAGGTGTTGTTCATGAAAAAGGTGTGCAAGAAATAAGCTTGGAAGGATTTCCATGACAAAGCCTCTGGAGTTTTATTTCAAATAGTTGTTCCTCCCAAATCCACCGTTGGATTTGTGTCAAATTTTTTTAAAAAATCGTTTAGCAAATGTAGAAGGTTCTCTCCAAATTTCGACATCATCGGGTTTGTTGTAAGAGAGCTACACTTGCCGGAAGTAGAGGGGGTTGAAATTGTTTGTTTTTTCCTCAATCTAAGCAAAATGATTTTTAGTCCCAAGGCTTAACTCTTGATCAAAAATATAAAAAACTTATAAGATTTTGTAACATGGTTCCTTTTAGATTAACTTTTCAAAAATCCAATGCATGTTAAATTAGGAAGTTATATGTAGATGTTATGACGAATGGAACAAAAAGGGTTCAACCATCAAGCGTGACATTGAATGAACATCAACATAATGCCCCTTCACATTGCATCATGGTGAGTTATAATTCTCCCACAATGTCTTTGTATCTTCCAAGTGGACACAACGCATTAGATTCTTAGTGAACTTCATTGCATTACATTGAATCACCTTACTTGTTAGATTACAACTACATAGTAGTTCCATTTCCAAGCAGGTTTTGTGAGTGCATATCTTCATGTTGAAGGTGTGCAAGAATATTTCACACAAATCCTTGAAATGGGAGCTCGTCTATGTTCAAGGATTTTACATTTCCACATGCTAAAAATAGAAAAAAATAAAGTAGTAAATGTTTAAGAATGGTAACTTATCTTGCTAACTCACAATGAAGACCTTGTTCACCTAGTTCATTCATCACAAATGTTTCAAGTGGATTAAGGTTTTGTCAACTTCTGGCATTGTTTGATGACAATGGTTGGAAAGCTTATGGAGATTTTTGGAGATCATACCATTGAACAATTTTTGGCTATTGATTATTTTTTTGGTTATTGGTTTTGGGTGATGAAGGTAATGACATGAAGTGAATGTGCAATTGGGTCCAAATTCTTTAAGCAATACAAAAATATTGTCACATTATCACCCTTTTTGTACTCCCTTTTTGGATAATCCTATTTGACCATGTAAAGACAAAAAATGAATGAAATTGATGGAATTTAAAATTATAATGGTTTAAGATATGGTATTTATAAATAATTTAACATATCTTGACTCATTAATATTGATGGGGATCAAAATATAGGGGAAAACAAAACTCCATTTAGGACTAGGTCCTTTTTGTCTTTACTGGTACACCTTAAAGAATTTGGACCTAGTTGTTCATGTTTTTATTCTAGACTTTAAGTTGTTGAATTATGCTAGAGAATATTTGTGGTGAGTTGGATGCTTGGTAGTGCTTGTTTTTTTCTAGTGATTGGCAAGCTTTGGAAATGAATATGTGTTGTGTTAAACATCAAAATGTTGTGGAGTTAGAAGATTTAAAGGATTGTGAAATGTGGAGATTGGTATTGGGGTTACAAAGGAAGAATTCTACCTAGTTATTTTTTTGAATAATGCATTGCTTAATGGTTATTTAAAACTTCCAATGTGTAATAATTATTAGAGCGAAACAATGTGCTAAGAAATAAAAAGGATGAGGCTTGGGTATGATGATAAAAAGAGGTATTTCATTATCCTAGTAATAATGGGTTGGTTAGTGTTGAACTCATATATTCATTTCAACTTTAAATTTGTGGTAGAAGTCAAAACATTCCTTGAAGAAAAAATAATTTAAAATTAGGGTCTTAGTTGCATCCTACCAAGTTAGTGGTAAAATATGGTAGTACTTTAGTTAGTGTATGAAAGTAAAACATAGGAGATGGCATCTCTAAATTCGAATAAATTTGTAGTGATTCTATTTTTATTAAACTTTTTTTACAAATGTTCAGTGCGCCCTTTTCTTTATGTCCACAATGTAACGTCAAAAACTTACCATTTTGGTTCATAAAATGATTTTGCAACATCATATCTGCACATGATGCAATGGTTGGTGCAAGTCAATATAAACTTTAAATCTTGATGTGGATTTGCTAGATTCTTCAATTAGTCATATTATTTGATTGTTCCACTTGCTTTACTATTAGTGGTTTCCCACTTCTGAAAGTCTCACTTTCAAGTTTATGGGTGGGGCTTGGGATATGTAAATATGTAGTAATCAATGTGAGAAATTGTTGATAGATAAAATATAGACTTCTAGAAGACATATATACAAGATTCTCATTATTCCTATGCATGCATGTTCAAATTAGACATAATGTATAGATTCAAATTAAAAAGATAACAAGAAAACGCTATGATGTTATTAGAACGAAAAAATATATAAAAGATTCAATGACCTCCTTATATAGGCTAGGTGGTTCTTATTAATGATTAAAATAGCTACCTAACACTAATTCAAACATGGAACACTAACTAGTAATTAAAGTAATTACCTAATTGAGTATGAACTAATATATAATTAATAATTAATTAACATTTATTCAAATTTTGATTTAACACATACAAAAGCCAAATTTGTACTTAATACATGGTAACATCTAACTAGCAAAATAATTATAGATTCTAATTTAACATTTTAAAAGGTCAAATTTGACCTTAATATAAATTATCATATAATTAAAAATATAACTACAAATTAACATTTATAAAAATCAAATCTATGTTTCATACATGTTAATATCTAATTAATAACTACAAATTAACACTTATAAAATCAAATTTGTGATTACTACAAGGTTAACAAAAATGTAAGTTTAGATACCTAGCATGGTTGGAAATGCTTTAAAACGAAACAAGATCTTCAAATATTACACATAAACAATATGAAGAAAATAAAATTTTCATGTATGATATTGACACATGGTATATATAAGAATATGACTACAACAACCATCACATGTGGTTTGATGTTGAAATTTCCTATATTTCATTGTTGTCACAAAGTTATATTATTTCATCCTTACTTTAAAAACAAAAAAATATTCTAAATTTGTGGGAGTAATTAGTGTCAAAGGTCGTGATAAATGTTGGTGGGAATGGCATGGGATATGCATCCATGAACTTCTGGAATTTAAAAATTGTTTAGTTGGCTTCCATGTATGTTCATTCACATCATAACTTCACCAATGGATGAACTATTGTGTAATTGATAATTTAAGATTTTAAAGTTGATAATTTCTTTCACTTCATATTCCAATTGGTGGAAGTGGTAAGAAAACTTTTGCTTAGATTGTGGATGATGGTACAATTCCAACAAGGAAACATGAAACACAATCCATGGATTTTCATGGAATTTAAAATTTTGAATAGGAAGGGCACAATGTTTATTTGTTTGCTAATGATGAATGGACCAAGTCTTTCATAGTCCAATTTCTCAAAAGGTCATGTTGTTTTGATATATTGTCGATGGAGCCAAACTTGGTTTCCAATTTTGAAGCTTAGTTGTTTTTTATAATGTTTATTATCATTTTGTTTGTATTATTTTTGCATATTTTAGAGATGAAACACAAGTTATGCCTAGATGTCCACCAACCACATGGTCTAATCTTTAGTTGCAAAATTCATGACATTGTTCACATTGTGAAGATTAAACTAAAGGTGTAAACCATGGTTCATAAAGAAATGTGTTTGATTTGTTACAAATGCATCAAGTGTTGTTACAAAAAAAATTATCATGGGTAAGAGGTCCAACCAAACTTCTCGATGATTATTGATTATGCATCACAAATATTATTAAAAAATTAATTGTTTTTTTTTTGTTGGTTTGTTTGGAGATGGAAAGTTGAAAACTTGATTTGACCTCCACATTCAATAATTCAAAATACCTCTTTGTGAAATCACTTTCCATCCCTCCATTCTTGGTTCTATGAGGTCATTATATTTGAAGGTACATATTAGTGAAAGAGAAATGCATGAATGTATCTTCAAATTAAATCATGTTTGTAGTTGAAAACAAATAATTTGCCTCATATGCATTGTTTGTGATTTGTTCTAATAGCAATTGACTTCACATTGATCAACTTCCTTTACTTGACATAGACGTCTAACTATGATGAACTAAACAACTTCACCTACACAATTTTTTGGTGATGCTTTAAATGAATTTGAAACGTTGAAGGTGAGGAACTCAATGCATCATGAAGTTTAGTGTTGCTGAAGCCAAAATTGTGATATCAACATGCCTCCATTTGACTACACACCTTTTCCTCTCCACTAATCCAAAATGATTTTTTTAAATTGGAATTGATAAATATATTTTCAAAGTTCAAATTCTCCAAATTTTAGAGTTTTATGCTAAACTATCACCCACCTAAACCAACTTCTAAAGAGTGAACAAAATGTTCAACTTGACAATAGACCACTAGTCACTTAAATCATTATTGCCATCACATATTCTATCCAAATCTAGCTTGTAAAAACTCATTGGAAAGTTAACTACAAGGCGCACTTTCTCATCAAATTTCAAATTTTGCACCTAAATTAGAAAAAAAATTATGTTATAGAACTCAAAAGGGTTTTATGAAAGTAGAAAGCTCAACTTGACAACAAACTTTTAATCATTTAAATCATTGTTATAATCACATACTCTATCCAAATATAGCTTGTAAAAACTCATTGGAAAATTAACTACAAGGTGCATTTACCCACCAAATCTCAAATTTTGCACCTAAATTAATAAAAAAATTATGTTATAGAACCCGAAAGGGTTTTACGAAAGTAGAAAGCTCAACTTGACAACAAACTTTTAATCACTTAAATTGTTGTTGCCATCACATATTCTATCTAAATCTATGTTTCATTAACTCATTAGAAAGCTAATTACAAGGCGCATCTACCCACCAAATCTCAAATTCTGCACCTAAACCAAAAAAAATTATGCTACAAAACTTGAAAAGGTTTTATGCATAACTTTCAAGGTTTTAAGCCCCAAATCCACCCCTATTAATTTCCATCTTTCTAAAAATACTACTATGATCCAATGTTATTATCTCTCTTTCCACAATTTACTAGGACTAATCATTCCTCTCTTCCTAACGAAAATTACATGAACAAATATTCAAAGGTTTAAATCATAAATCACGTCCGAAACTAGACATCCAAATGATTAAAGTTCATGCTTTTAAAAGGAAGAAAAAGGAAGGAAACAAGGAAAAACCCCAATTTGGTGGCCAATGGAAGGTTCCAAGTTTAGTGGTCAATAGGGAAACATCTTTGTTTAGTGGCCATTGGAAGGCTCCAAACTTAATGGCCCTTGAAATGTTTCATGTTCCATGGCCCTTGGAAGGAAAATGAAAAGCATCTATTTCACCTCTTTCCACTTTTCACCTCAAAAGATTTTACTTAAACCTTTTTTCCATTGATTTTAGGGTTTTGTTTTACCATGGTTTTAAACTGTTACTTTGCATCATTCTTTCATTTTCCTTGACATATAAATTGTAGTCACACATCTTGATGTACCATGTCTTCCACCCATTCATTGTTAAGTTGATTTTGATTTTAAAAAATTTCTTTTGTTGAAATCATGGCGTTATATGATCACGTTTTATGGGTTTCAAGTTGCACAAGTAAATGAGGAATCCCCTTGAGAATCATCCTTAAATTTGACATTGACCCAACACCCTCGTGACGAAGATTTTAAACTATGAGAGGTGCCCCCTTGTTTTGAAGTTGAACCCCCTTGAGCTTGGTATTATTAAATTTTTCCATATTTTTGTTTTTTGGTGATTTTGTTGCAATTCAACCTCATTTTTGGTGATGAACCAAAACTGTTTGCGAAGGTTTTTATGAAATTGAAGGCACCTTGATCTTCGCATGGTTTTCAATTATCTGCGTTGGACGCTATTATTGGTTGCGTATTTTGATTCATCAACTGCTTCCTAATAGCAAGGTGAATTATTTAGTTCGCACCATATGATACATCTTATATTTCCTACAATTATGATCTTCCACTATGGCATAGCCCCTAGTACTCAATATGTATTGGTAGCTCATACTTGTAGTTCATCCTTGAGTTTATCCACAACTTGAATAAATCTATGTTGCAATTGCCACCCTTTCACATTACTTATTTTTATTGTTATGTTGTTTCAAGTTAATCCTACATGCTTATAGTGCTTGAAGATTGTTCTAATTTATTTCCATTGGACACATTTATTGTCACACTTTTAAGTGTTTCAAGAATTTCAAATCATTTTTGCTTAGGTTCTAGTGCACAATTATCCTTTAAGTAATAGAACAAGATGAATGTTTTGTCAAACATTATAAATTTTGTTGTTCACTTCTAATGTCAACCCTCTGAAAGCTTCTTAGCCCCAATCGTGCAATTGAAGTTTTAAAACTATGATTACCAACTTTTGTCAAAAAAAAAAAATTAACCCTCCATTTCATTAATCCAATATCAAATTCCAAAACAAAAATAACCCCTCATGACCATGCACACCTATCATTGCCCATTCTAATTTGAAATTGTTGAAAACCTCTGATAAATTTATCGCACCCCAATATCCTTGATGTACTTCTTGAAAATTGAGACTACCATGCATAAACATGTTGGTAAGGCTCACAATTTTCTAAAAGTAAGTTTGAATAACCCATTTTGTTTATTTGAAAATGAAAAGTTGAAAACAATTTGACCTTCACATTCAATAGCTCTAAGAACCTTTTCCATAACTTGGATGCAAAGTGTGGTCCGCATCACAAATGATTTCCTCAAGGGGGGGCCATGACATTGGAAAACATGATTAGAAAATAAATTAGTTGTTCTTTCGTTAATTATTACTTTGGTACAAAAAATAAAATGAACCATCTTGTTCAAGTGTTCGACCACCACCAAAATGAAGTTGAATGAATTGAAAGGTGGAAAATTTGTGAAGTTCATGGAGATTGAAAACCATGACAATGCAGGGATTAACGATGGTTATTGAAGTCCATGTGGGCAATGATGAGGATTCTTTGCTCATGCACAAACATTACATGACCCAACAAAAAATTTCATGTATTTGCATACATGTGGTCATCAATAATTTTGAGATACTAATTCCATGTTTTAAAAAAATCCAAAATGGCATATAGCCAAGGTGTCATTATTGACTTGGAAAATTTGGAATCGAATAGGGCCATCAAGTACATACACAAGCCCCTCATAATTAGTAATCATTAATCATGATGTGAAGCTTACTATGATTAGTACAAGCTAATCGTGATTAGTAATTCACTTCACCGATGTCTTTTCATCACAATGGATTGATATGAATGTCTCAACAAAAAATTCAAGAGATATCGAGTACATAAATCATATTAATTCCACCTAATTTGATGGAAGAATTGTGGCCCATTAAATTGCACATTTGACTAGGCAAATGTAAAAGAAGGATATTCATTAATATTTTTTTGGCTAGACTATCCAAATATAATGTTAATTTTTTTTATGAAACTTAGATTTAGTTGCATCATAAATATCTTGGGCCATCATTTGACAATAGTAATTGTGTGAAATTTGCCTTTCCATAGAATTGTATTGTTTTGACACAAATGTCACATGTTTAAAACACATATGAAACACATATAGATAAGATGAAAGATTTTCATCCATAATTATCCTATTTATATATGCTTTAAATACATGTTTTAGATGCATGACATTCATGTATAGATAATATGAACCTATGAAAAAATAATTCACACAACTATTATTACCAAATTGTGACCCAAAAGATTTGTGATACGACCAATACTAAATTTCATATATATATTTTTAACATTGTATTTAGACAATTTGGTCCCAAATATTAATGAATATCTTCTTATACATCTCCTTAGCCTAATGTGCAATTTAACAATCCACAATTCCTCTTTCAAACTAGGTGGAAAAGATATTATTTATGTATTCAATATTTGAAACCTCTTGATATTTTTTGTCCAAACATTCATATCAATCCATTGTGATGAAAAAACATGGACGAGGTGGATTTTGAGTTCTATTCCAAAGATTGTGGATTTGTTTTTTGGAACTCTCTATGTTGTCTTTCAATTTTTGAAAACCCTGATGTGTGTTAGATTTTTTTGAGGTGCCGGTAAGTGTAAACGAGGATGATTCTTAGGTTAAATTATAATAGTTGTACAGGTAGGCGCTTAGGAAAAAGGAAAGACAGGATGAAACTCAGTTTACCACCAAAATCGATGGTTTTATGAGTTCACATCCCCAACCCCCCCCCTTTGAATGCTCTAATGTACTTTTTTGCAAGTTTTTTTTGAATCTCATCCGTGTATGACCAAATTCAGGGTTCTGGTGCTGTTTTGGAAATAAAAGTTTCATGCAGCTAATGGGAAGGCTCAGCATGCGCTCATGAACGATCCAGTTTTTTGTATTTCTTTTTTGGAGGGGACGGGGGAGAGGGATTTTTTGTGTTTTTTCCCTGGTTCTCAATGATTCTCATCATGTTCCACCAAGGGTTCCCAAATGTGTTCCCCAAGATGTTCCCAATACCACCTGGGTTCTATCCCATATGATTTGCCCAAAGTTCAATTCCCATGTATATAAACTGAAAAGGTGAAATTTAGGGGCGTGCATCCTGGGGGTCCAAATAGGTGCTGGCATGCACAATGATCCAAAAAAATTGGGCCAATCAACATGACTCCTTAAAAAGTTTTAAAAAAGTTGTGAGCACACCCCATATAATTGATATGAATCACACTATGTCCCACTATATACCCCAATCACTAATACAAATCTTCACATAATGTTTAATAGCAATACTCCATTCATGTGCAAGTTTGGTTACATACCCAATACCAGGACTTAGCTGTTATGATTGATCAATCCTGATCCATGTTTAGTTTTGCCTTATGAGCCTTCCTCTCATACTAACAACAAGGCTGCTAACCTAACAGAATATAGCATCAATAAGAACCACTTCTCAAAAAATAAATGCACACAGCTGTTACCACCTTTCAGAGGCAGGTAAATTGTAATTGCCTTCTCTTTTCTTGTGGACGAGGCAGACTTTATATCTCTGTGCCTATAGGGATAGTCACATAGTCTGAATTTATTTTGAGGGTTTGTCAAGGGCATATCATAGCCCCCTTTCAGTTTCAGCACTTGGATGTTGAATAATTATTTTATTTTTCAAATTTTGGCTGTAAAAATTTAGTTTATGAAATTTCGACAATAAATACAGGATTTTAAAAAATAGTTTATCTGGACTCTCTACACGTCTAACATAATTTACTAGAGCTTTTACAAGATTTTCTACAGCTTCTTTGTGTAAAACTGGGGAGAAACCATAGAGTTATGCGTGAAGTCACCCGATTAGGGGGCGAGAATGGCAAGTTTCGGCATAATAGGGCATCAAACACTTAATTGGGAATGAAAATCTTAGAAAGCGAAATAACTGACACCCAAACTAGTTTTTCGAGCAATTTTGGCGGTAAACTGAGTTTCATCTGTCTTTCCTTTTTCCTGAGCGCCTCGACTGCTGCGACACATATTTCACTGCTCTTACCTGTACAACTACTATAATTAGTCTGGAACCTTGTGCAGTAAATGCTGAGTTTCAGCATTTCATACTGAGATTTATAAAAAAATTCCTTACTTTGCGGACACCACTGAAAGAGGGGATACCGACTGAAAGCACGCCCAAAGAGAGGGTGAAGACAGGGTGACTTTACCAATAACTCTAGTGTTCCACCAAATTACGGGATAGAGAAATGTTGTCAATAATGGGATGCCTGCAATGGTGGACTTGCCTGACCCAAGAAACTCTTGGGTTTCCACCAACTGAATTTTTTCCCCTCCCTTGTAATTTCCTTAGATTTCAACATTTTAAACAGATAAATTCTTCAAAATTTGACATTTCTAAAACTAATTTAATTACCACCAAACCTAAAAAAAGGTACTATGGTAGTCTGCAAAATATGAAGATCATTTAATGTTGTAAAACACCTGTACTGGAAAGGACTATCCTTCTTAAAAATTTCCCCCAAAGTTTGATGCAGCAAGGCAAGCACCTGAAGGCAATGATGTCAGGCCCACCTTGAGGGCAATGATGGATGAAGTTTGTGACTCTGTTGTCCTGGGTCACAAGTTCCCAACTTCCCAAGTCATAAAGTGGATACAGTGGTTAAAAGCCCAGAAAGAATTCTGTCACATATCACTACCTAGCCATTAGTATGCAGGCTGAAACCCCATGGCAAGTCTTTTAAAATCAAGTTGGCATCCAGATCAACCCAAAGGGCTGGCCATTGGTTGCAAGCCAATGAGCTTTAGAGCTTGATAAGGTAGGTTTCCAAAGTAGATTGGGGTGTGTAGGTCAGGTCCCAAGGAGAGGGATGTACCATCATCACTACAACAGAATACGGTTTTTCCTATGGAAGTAGCCCTTGGCTCATGACATGTGTGTATGGCAAACTATGTGGTTTTTTATGGGGAATTTATGCCAAAAAGATAAATTAGAAAGTTTAAAAGAAGTGATTTTGGAGGGTTTCCATCACCAGAAGTGAGAGAGAAAACAACTATTGCCATATTCTTATAGTTGGTTTTCGTGTCAGTAGCCATAAATATAAAAGGTTGATTAAATTTATTTTATTTCATATCTAGTTTATAGCCGGATTTGGCTAAATCTTCCTATGGATGCTCGCCACTTAGGCTACATAAACAATTTCCTAAAAAAACACTGCTGCCCATAAACCTTATTTTGAAGTTTTCATTTTGAAATGTTCAAAAATCAACATAATTTTAGCATTGTTGGAAAATTGTCTAGACCCTTTTAAGACATGCCCAACACTCGTTATTAAGCCCCATCACATTCAAAATACCTTGGTTCTCCAAATATAGATTATTGAAAAACATATCGCAATGTCATTGAGAACCCTAAGAACTAATTCCTAACATTGGTGGTTTTGAAATGGCAGGTACAAATATACCACCAAACCTTTTTATATATGTGAAATAAAATAAAACAAAGCTTTACATTCATCCTCATGTTGCGATACATCCATGAAACATTCATAAGATGTCCAAAAAAATTACCTTACATTAATTGCGTCACTAACTATGACTCAAATTGAATTGAAGACCAATTGACCTAAAATTTGTATTTACAAAATGAAAGTATGAAGGATGTTCCAATAAATATGTGTCAATGACTATCCAAAATCTATTGTGACAACAAGGGTCAAGTTATAGTCACAATTTCATTGCAGTGCAATCATGGGTTTTTTTCTTCAATTTTGTGATGTAGCTGAAGTGGCAATCATGATTTAGCCAGATTTGGCTCCTTACTAGATAGGAAAGTAGGGGAAAAAAAACAGAATCCTTCTATATTCTTGGCTACCTACAAGAACTTATCATAAAAATTTGATGATTTGGATTTTTTTTTCTTTGAAATCTGGTGAATTTAAGCCATTGTTTCCATGAAAAATCCTTTGAATGGGTTGAAATAATTTTTTTCAGGTTGAAATTTCACCAATTTTTTAAAAAATGTTTAACATTGTTGAAAGTCCCATATTCCTCTCCCAAAACAATGGATCTATTTCCATTAGTTGCTGAATAATTGACATCAATATCAATTCATGTGTTGTCATGCAAATTGCCTTTTTGTAAAACTATTAGTAAAGAGCCATAAGGTGCCAATTCCTATGGTGGAATTGTCTACTAAACTTACACCTCAATTGAACCTTGAACCAAAAATGAACTTGCACTAATGTGAGTTGATTCTTTGTTACTAGTTTCACGTCTTCAAGAGCACATGGGGGCTTGCACCATATCTATCTCACCACCCCTTCCAACAACCTCACAACACTGTTGTTCACAAAAAACTTCATGTAAAACCAAGTTGAAACCCCATGGAATGGAAGAGAAGTTGCCAATGTAAAAAGGAAATGAAGGTGTTGAGTGTTAATTGCAATGCAAAGTTGGGATGCCTTGCTAAAAGGGGGAAAGGAGGAAGCAAACAATGATTGAACAAGAAGAATTTTTGACAAAGAATTTAATAATAAGGACATAAAATATATGTAATTATTTGGCCCAAATGATAGTTGCCACTTATTGCTCACCTTGCCATCAAAAGTGAAATAGAACTATGAAACTTATGCATTCATGATTTTGATATTATGTAACATGAGGCAAAGGAATACACTCTACAAAAATAATTGTGGATTACCCAATCATTCATTCTAGATGAACCACCAATCTTCAAGAAATGAACCTCCATTGTTCTCTTGCACCTGCATCTATAATGAGTCATGACCTAAAGCGAATTTGGGAATAATGTTTGGGGATCTTATGCATTTACATATAAAATAAACAAAACAAATAGAAGACCCTTTTCTCAATGGCAGTCCAATAACTGGTGGTATATATTCTTCTAAGGTTCTGTGGTAAAGTGAGACATTGATCTATGAATGAAGGTTTTTGTTTGTTTGTTTTGCTTGTTTGGTTGCCACATTGAGATCTTCCAAACCACCATGACTTGCCATGCTCTTGGCACCATTGGAAAGCCCTCAATGAGTAGGGGTGCATTGAGCTAGTTTCATAATGTTTTGACTTATGATGGAGAAGTTATTGAAATTATTCATTGAAAATTTATTTAATCAGAACCAGAATTTATAGGGCAAGTTGGGTGTGCTCTTGGTATTGTTGGGAAAGTCCTTGATGAGTAGGATTTAATGAAGGGGATTTGGAATTTTTTAAACCTAATGTGTGGGAGATATTCAATTTTGAAAGGTTTTTGTCATTGAAATTTCAATTAAATTATTAAAAAAAGGTTTTGGAAGGAGAAATTAATTTGGGTAGCCAATTCACACTTGGGCCAATAGCATAGGTTAATCTATCTATGAATGAAGGTACTTTATTTGTTTTCTGTGTTGCATTGAGATTTTCGAAATCATGATTCCTCTTGCCACACTCCTGGTATTGTTGGAAAGCCTTGGATGAGTAGGGGTGCAATGAGGTGGTTTCATAATGTACCTATGGTGAAAAAGTTATGGAATATTAAACAATTTTTTCATTGAAAAGTCATTTACATCAAAAAAAAGAAGAAGAGAAAAACGAATATGGGCATGCTCTTGGTATGCTGGAAAGGGTCTCAATGAATAGTATATAATGAAAGTGATTTGGAAGTTTTTAGACCTAAGGTGTAAGAAATAGTGAATATTCAATACATTTTTGATTGAATATTGAACAAAATTTTCATTAAAAATTCATTCAAATAAAAAAATTAGAACAAAATTTGCACTTGCTTTTGGTATTTTTGGAAACTCCTCAATGAGTAGGATTTAATGAAAGCCGATTCAGAAATTTTGAGACCTAAGATGTAGGAAATATTGAATTTTGGGTAATTTTGTCATTGAAAATTCAATTAAACTACAAAGGATGATTTTGGAAGGAAAAAATTAGTTGGGTAACCAGTTCACACTTGGACCAATGGCACAGGCTACACCAGTATACTAAATATGAAAATTTTGATCATCACAATGCAATTGAGGCATGAAGTTTAACACCATATGATTTGTTTTTTTTGATATTATTATACCCAGAGAAATTAGTATCTTCTCCAAGAAACTACAACAATATAAGAGAGATGGAGTCCCAAAATCAGATCCCAACTGTTATCAAAGGAGGGTCATTTCATGGTCATCCCAAGAGGAGTGTGTGGCTGCCAGCGTGAACCAGCACCAAGCACCTTCACTAATGCATAAACAACTCCCTTTTTATTTCTATGTGTATTTTGAGGGATCTCCCCTAGCAGAGGAACCCTAAGGGGTTCTGCCAGGGGAGCTCCCCAATTTTATATGTTCCCATGTTCCCATGTTCCCATGGAACTATTTACTTTCTATGAAATAGGAAAGAAGCGAGGTAATCAAAAGAGAGTTGTTTGCGCAAGGGGAGGTTTCATGCTCGTGTGTTCATGTCGGAAGTTACATGCCAGGCTGTTATTTTAATTTGAAATTCTTTTTTTTTTAAATTTTAATTCATTAAAAAAAATTCTTTAATTAGTTGTAGTCGTTTTCATTTTCATTTTCTTTATTTCTTTCCATCTTAATTTTAATAAATTAAAATAACTTCTTTAAATTTGTATTATTTTCATTTCTTTCTCAATAAAATTTTCAAATTTTTATTTTATGTTTCATGCTCTTTTCAAAGGAAAAAAAACAACAAACTTACAAAGCAAAACACAAAGAAAAATCAGATTTGCTTTATTTATAAAAGTGCCAAGATTACAAAATTAACAAAAACCAAGATCACAAAATCAAAATTTTCAATCTGTACTCCCTACATGCTGAATTCACATGAACAAAGGAAATTCAAAATAGGGAAGGTTGCGGATCAGCTCTCTCAATGTTCATTCATCTGGATTCCATTCACCCATCAACATTTATAAAAACAAATCCAAGGTACCAACTCCCAACAGAAAACCTCCTAGCCTCCCTTCCTGAAGAAACACTAGAAATAATGGAAAAACCCAAAACCACATTGGCATCCCAAACTCCCAACAACCCAACCAAAGAATTTTGGCATCCTCATTAAATCCAAAACGTTTACTTAGATTTTGCATCCTTTCCATAGCTCCCCTTAATCCTTTATTATGCATGTGTTACAAAGCAAGGTACTTATGAAATCTACAAAAAATATGAAGAATCCAGAATGAAGCAAACTCACAACTTGTCCCCTCCACTTGGTACTCCTAAGGTGGGTAGAGACTTAAAATCAACTACATATGTAATGTTAATGGGGCAATTGTGCAAATGACTAAAGACATGCCCATAAATAATGTTGACACTAATTGTTTTAGGAGGGCGACGAGGAAAAATCATACCCAAGCAATCCTTGTACTTCGGCAATTCTTTTTCAAACATCTCAATCTAGAATGCACCTTTAGAATCCATCTCAAATCTAAATACACAAATGCCAAATTCTAAAACTTGCACCACATTCTTCTTTCAATTCATAGAATAAGCTATAAGAACTTGAATAACTATTTTCTGCCAATTTGTAAAAGCAATATGAACATTGTAGCTAGAAGACATAACCTCAATAAGGACGTTAAAAGGACCTCCAAAAACACCAAAACCACCAAAAATACCAATAATGATATAATTGTGAACCATGGGAGTAACATCAACTCTTGCTACACCATCAAACACACCAATTCCAATATCCACATTGTCTTCTGCAACAAAATCAACACCAACCTACATACAAAAATAGAATAAGAATGAGGAAAACAAACTAAAAACAATAAAACAAATACATAAGATAACAAATCATTTACTCTTAATTTGCATACCTTAGTTCTGTCATAGGTAGCTTTCTCTTCATTAAAAGCCTCTTCAAAACACAATAAACAACCACATTTGAATTCGCCAAAGATAATTTGTTGCATAGTTCTATCATGTAGGTGTTTGTCAATATGATTATACCTATAAAACTAGCAAATCATAGCATTAAAACAAACTTATACAAACTCAAACAAAAAAAAATCAAAACTAAAAAATGAATATTAAAACAAGAAACAAGTTTACAAACTTACTTGCCATATGAAATAGGGTCCATGTGGCTTGTTACCTCCATACCATATTCTTGAAGTACATTGCCTTCTCCATATGTGTAATTCCAACACCTTGGCCCATCTTGTTTGACAAGAATTTTTTGTGTAAATAAGGGAAATAAGAGGTCAACTTGTTTATAGTGAGACAAAGCTTATTATGACCAATGGGAGTAGACATAAACCATACCTCATCAGAAGCCTTCCACTTAGGCTTAAAGTGTAAAACAAAAGGATGTGGCCTTGGTTTATGAATTGGCCATATAGTTAGGTGTTAACAAACAAACTTTTTATAAGTTTCAATTACATCAAACACCATGTAATCAATTGTAGGTCGATGCCGATCTGCAAAATATTGAGTTGTGTCTATTTTCCAATTTTTAGAATTGCTTTAACAAAGCCTCATAACAATGCCAATAAATATAAACAACAAAACTAAATTGATCAAAGTCCACAACATGAAGTTTAGAATGCCCCCTTATTAAAAAAATTCGCATGCAAAAATATGCAAATTTTATGTTCAATTTAGATTGGGAGTTAGGTTAACACATTGATTGCACCAACATTTTGCACTCTTGTTTAATAGATAACACTTTAGACTTTTTAATAATGTTGCCAAGACCAACTATTGTTCCTTCATCACCAACAACTTTCACATGGTGATACCTTGCATTAGTGAATATGTTAAAAGGTATTGCAGGTGCTTTACCTAATTCCACAATATGTTGTTGCTGCTTTTACCTTATTAACCATCCAATACCTCATATAAAAGATTGGAAGTTGCAAAAACCAAAAAAATCAACAAACAAACAAATAATGAAAAGCCAAAAATTAACTTAAAAAAAAGGTTTAAGGTTTTAAATTCAAGTCCCATATCATAATAACTACAACATAAAAGGATGTTGCATGCCTTGTACAACCCATAGAATTTGAAAAAAAATCCAAAAAAACAAAATTGTTGTGCTTTATGTGGAAGACCACCCTATTGGATCTTCCAAACAAAAGAAAACAAATTGAAAACCTCAAATAGTTTGAGTATTTAAGAAAATTGAACCCTAAACCCTAAAACAAAATTCACAGAACAAACAGAATAATTAAATTGAAAACATGGGAAGGTAGGAGTTACCTTGGTTGGAGGATATAAGCTGCCATCCTTTTTTAGTAATTTACAAAATGAAAGATGAAAGCATATCCACTAGATCCTTAAAAGAAGATTCATCTTTTGAAGGATCAACAATTGATCTTGTTGTATCAAGACCGTGAAAAACTCTCCATTCATCAAATGCATTTTTCACCCAAAATTTGACATGAATACTAACTCTTTGACTTCCTTTATTAACATTTTCAACTCCTTATCATTAAAATCCAAAAAATGAATCTTCAGAACATCCTTAATAGGAGACTTAGGGTTTGTTTGCTTTCTAGGTTCAGATCCAAAAACCATGAAATCACAAGTACTAAAAATAAGAGTCAACTGATAATCAAAAGAAGAAACATATACATAAGTTATAAGAAACAACACATAATCATGTGCACATGAAACATTATCAAAAGTAGGACACGTAATAGAGTTTGATGTAGAAGACATATCAACAATTGTAGGAGACAACAAATAATCACATCCACATGAAACATTAATAGAAATAGGGCACAAATAGAATCTGATGTAAAAAACACAACAACAATTACAAAAGGATGAACAATAGGATCTAATGAAGAATATGGACTCAAGGTTCAAAAAGATGTAGGGATTAAAAAAATGGTAAAACAAGTTAGAATTACATTTAGGAGGAGATAATTTAGAAAATTCACTAACATAAGAAGAATCGATGAACAATTCATCACTTCCAAAATAATCAACAAATATATTATACCCATATTAGCCACCATAAGTAAAACTAAAAGAAAAGCTTACAAGAGGACCATTAGACATTATAGAAAAATAAGAAGACAAAAATGAAATGAACAAAAAAAAACAAAAAATTGACTAAATTTGCAAACAACACAAAGAAAAAAAGAAGAAGTCATAGATTACACAACATAGAAAAAAAAACAATGAAACATATCAATAATGAAATCGTCGCCAATAACCATGGCATAGAATAATTAGCAATGCAAAAGCAGCTGCAATACATGAGCAACTGTAATGTAGAAGAAGTTGTGTTTAAACAGAAGCCATGGAGATCATGATGAAGCATAAACATAGCCACAACAATAAACTAACAATATAAGAGCAACAAAGTGCTAATAAGACAAAGCAATAACAACAATATGATGGAGTGACGAGTCATAACAAAATCAATAGTTGCAACTTGATGAAATAACAACAATGAAACATAAACAATAGAAACTTAATTATTAGACTCTTCACCGATGAAGTAACATTTACAACAACACAACAAAAAAATCATAAAGATTTAAACAAAACCTGATTACCAAATATATAACCTACCTCAAGACCTAACATTGTTGTTACATAAGTTAGCTTTTGGTAAAAGCAACAAATGGAATTAGCTTTCTACAAAAGCAAAGAAACAAATGATGACAACCAAGCTTTCGTTTTTGATAGAAAAAATGAGATGCACAAATGCCATAGGATGATAGCAAAAAAAAATCGAGCAATGCTTCACATACATAAAAAGGTCTTAGTAGTACAACGATGAAACACAATTAGTATAAACTTGATCACACCAAAAAACATGATTAATGTAAGATAAATGAGTAGTGATCAAACATAAATAGTAGAAACCTAATCACACTAAACAAACAATAACAACTTAGTGATGAAGTAATAGTCATAGCCCAATGAAGCAAACAAAAAAGCAAAAAGATGAAAACAACAACCTAATTCCGTAAAGAAAAAAAAACATTCACTTAGTAGTGAAGCACAAAAATTATAGCTTGATGAAACAACACTACAATGAAACACCAACACCAAAAATGTGATGAACAAAAGTAACAGTCATAACTAAATGAAAAACAACATCGTGCATGATCTAAGCACCACTCACAATATCATGGTGGGTAGATGCATAATTGAATGTCTCACTATTGTGATGAAATGGGGTTTTGTTTTTCCTTGGGTACCTTTTCTTCAAATGCATATGGTGACTAATATATCCTTAGATTTACTAATTGGGATTTGGATCTAAACTAATAACTTCATTATGAAGCGAATTGTGTGGTTATTTATTGATAAAAAAACTCACTTGCTAGTAATAATGGACTTTTGAAGTTGCAAAATATGAACTAGTCATCTATCTGGACCATCATAGAATGGAAAAAATTATATTGATTCACATTCCAAATTTTTTATTGGGTCTCAATATATGATGAAATATAAGATGATAAATTCATATGAAGAATCTTTTATTTGAAAATCTTAACCGTTTGATAGTTAGGGACTTTTGAATGGTTAAAATTTAACCATATTTTCAGAAGTCCATATGAGTTTAATTTTATTTTTTTCAATTTTTTTTATTCAAAAGCATATTTTTTGAAAGTTTTAAATGGGGCAATATTCCTAAAAACTTTGTGGGTTTTCCTTTTAAGACTTTTGTATTCAAAAATGACATTAACTATATTAAATACACGTTCTCACATAGATTTAGGAAAGTTTGAAAGTGATTGAACATGTATTATTCGAAGATTAAAATAATAACATTTTAAAAAGTAAAAATCATGTCCATTTGAATCATTTAAAAAAATCTTGTATGAACTTATAAGGAGTGCAATTTTTATCAATGTTGAGACATTCAATTGTGCATTCACCTTGGCATTGCAACATCTATTGAAACAACAATGCAATGAAACAACAATAGGAACAAGGTGATGAAGTAAAAACAACACTAGTCTATTCACATCTTACAAAAAGTGTTATCAGGCTCCTTAGCAATGAAGCAACACTTATAACAACACAACCAAAAAAATCAGAAAGATTCAAATGAAACCTGACTAACAAAGATATAACCTACCTCAAGACATTATGTTTTCGCTACATAAGTTTGCTTTTTTTAGGACCTTCTGGATTTTTGATCCAGACCCTTGGCCTACAAGACCTTGGGCAAGATCTCAAATCCAGAAGGTCCTACTACCAGGACCTTCTCCTATAGTCTCACCATCTCCAGTACCTAACCCAGGAAATGCTCAAATTTAAACCGACTTTTAGACCCCAATTTAGTCTTAGGACATGACTCGATATTCATAAAATTTAGAAGGAAACTCAAAATCAAATTGGGTTTTTACCATGGTCCCAGTGTAGGTGCTGGTTCACTCAAGGTGTGGGTGGCCAAAGTTGGTGAACACTGTTATGGGCTCCTGTCTGCAGTCCCTTCGAAATTTAGTTTTCTACTCCAAAAGAAATTTCCTAGTGTATTTGGAGGTCACAACATATTCAGAAATATTCATAAAAGAGGAGACGCATTATGTCTACTGGTTAGGAGTGGAAGGGATCGTACACCTACATATAGGTGTAAGATCCCTTGCCTCATGTGGGGGACATTCCCAAAATGAGGGGCTGGATTAGGGTCATTTCAGGAATGGCCCCACATTAGGGCTTTACCCTACACATAAAGCACTAGGAGAAATTTCCCAATGTGTTTGAATCTCACCTTCAACACCTGAAACACTCAAAGAATTTTGAGTAATTTATTTGAAAGGCACCTTATATTTACAAATTTTCTTTCTTAGAAAAAAAAACAAAAATATTACACTTACTCCTTAAGAGTGAAAGGGAAATTGTAAGCCTCATCCTCACTCATATGGAATAAGTGTAAGAACCCTCCCCATCCAATGCCTTGTCATCTACAAATGTTCATGTTTATATATTGTTTACTTCTTTTTTTAAAGAGATACAGCCCCCATTCCCAAAATATTTAAGGGGCCTAAGACGAGAACCCATGAAGCCTTACCCTACACATTAAGAACACCTCCTGTAAGATCAAGAGGCACCGACACCCAAAAGAGGCTCACTACTGAATTGTGGTAATAGACTCCTTCCTACCTTAGGTCTAATGATCATGTTCAGCACCCAAATGGCAGGAAGTGAAACTTATTTCACTAGTTAAGAAATAAGTATACATAGCTACATCTGGTCTTTCTTCTTAATACAATTGTATGCTAAAACATTAGGGACACATTTATAAGGCCAAAAATGCATCATTGTAAGACACTCACAATTATTGTAACATGTGCAAAATCTCAATTTCCATAACATTATGTGAAATTGGTGTGATGCCATGGGCATTAGAGGAATATGTTTAAAAAACAGTTATTCTAGTAAGTTGTATTTGTACAAGGTTCTAAAAAGGTTTTAAAAGATTGCAATAGAAAGAATGCAAATCCATCTCAAGATGCTCAACAATTTGTCATCAAAAAATTCTCTTTGTTTTTTTCCTCTCTCTCACATTTTGTGACATGTTGACAGACCAGTTATACTTAAAATGCAGCCTTCGATGAAGCCTTGGCAGGATGAACCTAGACTTTAAAACTGGAACTTTTGTAGGCACCGTAACACCTCCAAGGAAAAAATGTGCAAGGGACAAGACGTGCTTGTGGCCGTATACCACCTTCTATTGAACAGAAGAACGTTCTTGTATGTGTGTGGGTACAGGGTTAACTGCACTTGTCAAGGAATGAAAGTTTGGGGTAAAGCCTCAGGGTTTTAATGAGAGTACATAACCAGAGTTCACTGGTTATTTCTTTTTTTAATAACCTTGAGGTACGCTTTTTATATAAAAAATTTGGGTTCCACACAGGTTATCAATATAAAAATATTGGAAGTTAGCAAATAACCAGTTGAGAATCACGAGATACACACATGTTATAGGGTAATTAATATAATAATATTAACAATATTTTCCCCCATTGTTCTGTTTTAACAAAATAATTGTATTATTAGTGTTTAAAGATTGATAACCTACCTAAATGATAATCAGGTCATCCAGGTAGGTTATTAAAATTTGAAATTTCTATACAAGATGATTATTAAAAAAATCAGCGACCAACACTATTACATATCAATGGTTTTTTTTTTTTCAAATTTTTGATGTCGCTTAAGTGGCAATCATTCATAAAAATATTTAGCTGAATTTGACAATTATTCATGTTGTAGGTAGTTGAGGTGATTTTTGAAAAAAATTGAAAAGAAATTTCTTTTTTCAACAATTTGTTTTCAAAAAAAGTAGGAAATGTGTAATAGAATATAAGAAATCAATTCTACAGACCAGTGGTGGGAGGTTACCCAGTTTGGTTACAATTGTTGATTTTGATTTTGATTACTCCAAACTGAACAAGAATCAGTATATTAACATATGAAAATGTTCAATAAGCCAATGGTTTTTAATGCTTCGCATGGCATGTTTGTAACATGACATGTTAAGCATATATAGCGAGCTATACCTAGCTTGCCATATACCATTGAGTATATATAAAAACCTCTCTTTTTATTTTTCTTTGCATTTTGAGGGATTTCCCCCATCAGAAGATCCCTAGGGAGTTATGCGGTGGGAGAGATCCTGCTATATTTCTACATTCCCATGTTCCCATGTTCCCATGGAATTATTTTTTGATGGGATGAATCAGGAAAATTCAAAAACATCAGGAGGAAAGGGACGGAATTTTTTTTTAAAATGGAGGAAAGAAAAAGAAGAGATTTTTTATGTACATACATGGAGGTTCCCATACTCGTGTGTTCTCCATCCGTCAGAAACACCCTCGCCCTCATGTGACCCTCCCTCAGGAGAACCCACTCATCACATGGGAACCTCCCCTACAACATAACATGGCATGATGTGGGTACACAAGGTGTATGACAGGCATCACCCAGTTTTTAAAGGGAAACATTGAACAGGCCAACGGCAACAGAAACGGTACAAAAGAATGAGGCAGTACTTTTCAGTGTTGGGCGGTTATTAGAAACAGGAACGGGCCCCTGGGGTTTCTAGGGGACTTGGGGTTCTCAAAAAATCAAAGACCTGGTTCTGGTATATAACTATGGTCCCTCAAGAATTTGGAAAAATAGAAACCGGCCCCAAAAACTGTTGATTCTGTACCAGTTCTGTCATGAAAACTGCGGGTTCCTTAAGGGGTTTGAATATAACCATGACCAACAGCTCTTTGGTTCTGCTATTTTCCAAAGAACTGGAACTAACGATTCTCTAATTGTGAAATATTGAAAAACCCAGAACTGGTGGTTCTTTAAGAATTAAAATAACCACACAACACTGGTACTTTTGTATAGGTAGTATCAAAGTCCCTTGGCCCATTTAACATTTTCCCTATATTACATGCATAGGTAGATGAGAGATCACTCAGACTGTGGGACATAGTGTGATCCATATTAATAAGTTCATGGACTATTAATAATCAGTTGATTGACTTAATTAATATAACCTCTTCTTTTTCTGTTTTTTTGAAGGAGTCACATTGATTGGCCCATCATCAATTCTTTTTGGAACATTGTGCACTCCCCCCTATAGAAACATCTCTTTTGGAACCCCAGTCCCAAAATAGAAACAAATATGCTCCCCCACATAGCCGACCTTTTCAGTTTATACTACATGTGAAGAACTTTGGGCAAACCATATGGGATAAATATGAGGTGCTATTAGGAACTTCTTGGGGAACAACTTGAGGAGCCTTTGGGAACCTGATGTGAACACACTGGGAACAAGGAACCCAAACCACACCCCCCCCCAATCCCCCCCCACACGGCTTTTCTATTTAAAAAAGAAAACTGGACCCCTCATGAATGCATGATGAGGCTTCTTATTGACTGCATGAAACTTTTATTTCCAAAACTGTTTGTAGCCATTTTTGGCCTGGGCTAATGGCCTGGGCACAAACAGTGGGACATAGGGAAGCATACCGACAAAACCGTTCCGAATGGAACCCACCCCCTCCCCCCCCCCCCCCCCCCCCCCCCACCCCCCCCCGCACAGCACTGAGCAGCCTCCACTCTCCACCCATCCTTTCTCTCTCCCACTTCTCC
>Ga0116231_10000956_pt1 | contig 56171 bp, 46 predicted proteins | sample S1TSphgellanicum_2_FD_89695 | JGI IMG/M metagenome (GOLD analysis project Ga0116231, IMG submission 89695) | Host-associated microbial communities from peat moss isolated from Minnesota, USA - S1T2_Fd - Sphagnum magellanicum MG | ecosystem: Host-associated > Plants > Peat moss > Unclassified...
AGACTCCAACGGGCACCCCTTGCCGCAGCTTGAAGCCAGCTATGGCCTTCCTGGAACGAGTGACTACTGCCTTCTGGCCTGTAATCAATGCAATGTCCCGGATCGTTGATTCCAGAGTCTTAGCATTCTGAGAGGCTTCACCTATCCCACAATTGACAACCACTTTCTCCACTCGCGGTATCTACACAGAAAAACATGAGCAAAACACTAAGCCCTAAATCCCAAGAACAAAATTCAAGAAAAGAGGAAACTACATTTGTATTGTTAGCTCTCTCAACCTCTCTAGAGCTTCTAGATATCTCCACCAGGCCATAATCAGGACAATTTCTGGTTGCTACTTTGTGATCCCACACCATAGAGAAACAGTTCTCTCCATTACCCCCATTTTCATTAGCTACATGCGCCTGAAGGGATCGACCCTACACCACTTGCCAGGTGACGCAATCAAAGCAAGAGAGCTAAATAGTGGAAATTGGTAACCTCTTCATAGCATTGAACTATATCCAACATTAGTCGCCAAATCCTTCCCCCAAAACTCTCAAGCCCTTAGGTTATCGCACTGAGTAAAGCCCACTTACTCCCCCTTCTCGCTCACCATAATGCTCCAAGAAGGCTTCGAATCCAATAATCAAACAAAATGCGAGAGAGAGAAACACACACACACACACACACACAAAAGAGGTTACCTCAAAGATATTGCCATACTTGAACTCCTCCTTGAGCGACGGCACCACTTTTTGCTCATAGATTCCTTTCAGCCGCTGTACCGCACGCTCCGTCGCACTCTCCACAGCCACAGCAGCACCGGCAACAGAAGCTGAGGCCGACGCAGGCACCCAGGCTTTCGCTCTCCCGAGCTTCACGACAAGTGGGGTCCTCGCCTGCACTCTGGCGCCCAGAAACTCCTTCCCAAGCTCGCCACCCAAGGCAGCAGAATTAGAGACGGAGCAAGACACAGCCGCCAGCGAAATGGTCGCCATGGAGAATCACTCGGAGCAAAAACTTGTAACTGGCGGAAGTGCCTCCACACTTCCCGTCTGCCCACAACAGTCGTAAGCTCGCACCTTATCCTCTCCTCTCTCTTCCGTCTGTCTTCTCCGAGGGTGAGGCATGAAACCGGTGACCGAACAAAGTCCCCTATAACAGCACAATTTCGACCGACTAAGACCCGTCTTAGGCGGTTATGTAATTTTCCAAATAATCTCTAGGTCCCGGGTTTCAAAAACTTTGGAAATGGTCCCGGGTTTCAAAAACTTTGGAATCAAAGAACCTCCGGTTTTGGTTTTTTGGGGAATTTTTCCAGAATCAAAGAGCCTCTGGTTCCAGCTTGATGATATAGGTACTTGTGTAGACCTCTCTATCTTGCAATGCTAGCTCCCTTCTTCATGATATCTTTGGGCACTTAGCAAATTTTTGGACTCATCAATGTCATGAAAAGCTTTTACATTACCAGAGGTTTCAGAATTTGGAAGGATTGGACTCTTTGACATTGTTGAGGTGTAATGCCCTGAACACAGAGGAAGAACCTAAGTAGGGCAATAGCCTTGACGTTTGAACTTTGAACCCTTCTCCAAATTTTCCAAACTCTGAAGAAACTTTGGTTGTGTGCATTCAGTCCTTGAGGTCTTCATGCTAGGCATCCACAACTTCAACAGGAATGATTGACAAGTTCTTCTGGATGATGCCTCGATGGTGAATGGAACCTTGATGGCCTTCCGCTAATCAAGGCTCTTGCACTTGCTCTCTTGGCCCCAACATGAAAGATTCACAACTACTGAAATTTGTGCAGCAAATGGACAATGCCAGCTAGTAAGAAAACAAACTGATATCAGTGGTGTATTCATCGGCTTAGGCTGATGCTGAAAACGAAACAGAGAGCATGTGCATTGCTGCCCTCATTCTGCTTCTCTCTATTATCTTCCAGCCAAAGTGCAAATTGTAGTTGCAGTTCTGCATATCCTGAAATGCTAACATGTCCTGGTGCCCTGATCCATTGCCATGATCCAGCTGAGCTAGCTGAGCTGGACAATGCTGAAGATGGCATAGGCTTCTTGCAAGGTTGACAGTGCTACTTCTACTGACAATTCCATTCCAGTAGCATTTGGGTTCTGCATACTCACCTGCATGTTGTGGGGTTGATTTAATACTCCTTGCAATCCATGGCCTTCAAGACTGCTGCAGGATTTTGCATTCTTGGATGTTGTTCTTCATGTGTGGCTGGTGTAAGTGTTGGTTGATCATACTGGCTCCAAGCAATCCTTTAGTACAGGGACGCTGAGCATCCTATGGTTCTTTAATGGAAGAGGTACCACTTCCCTCTGGAAATGCTTTAGGGACATCTGGCTTGAGTTGTCGCTGACATTTCTCCACCATTTCTTTCTTGGTGACTTGAGTTGGAAGTCCCTTGTAGGGGCTGCTGGGGATTCAATTCTTCAGAGGTCTCTTGTGTGTTGTGAAGGGACAGAGGAAGAAGATCTCAACCTTGAATGTGACCCTTAGCCTCAGTGTTAGCTTAACCATTTCTTTTGGCATGGAGCTTTGTTGAGGTCTTGCAGACAATTGCTTCCACTGTTGGGCTATATGGTCTATCTCACTCGGATGATGATCCAACTTGGACTGGTTCACTACTGGGGGGGAATTCAACAGCCTTTGCTTTCCCTCTCTTGAGATGGCCTTTTCTGGCAGAGAATTGATATCAAAGGTGGGCGAGAGCAATCCTCTGCCCTTTGAGCAAGCCAAAACAATCTGATGATGCCTATTGCCCTCCTCCAAAATACTTGTGATGATGTCGTTACATGGGATCACCAGATGAATGGCTGTTTGTGAGCCCTCCAACACAAGAAAGCTCCAGTTTTGTTCACCTTCATCACTATAAACATTCTAGGCATTGTCTATAACCTTCATATGAAATGACAGATATCAGTGAAGTCCCATTTCATCATAAAATGATTGGTTTCTCTGGCTTTTCTGTGCAAATAAGTCATTTCTGTGCCCCAGCCTCCTATCATCAAGTAATTGCTGCCTTGGGTGGGTGCTTTATTCTGGAAACATGTGAATTTCCTCTTGATTGCAAGATGTGAACTTATTGTCTGTGAACATTGGCTTCTGATCAGTAGGCCCTAGATGCTGGATTTTGCTCTTCACCAAAATGTGATGCTTACCTCCACCTTCATTCTGACCAAAAGAACAGACAGAATATTTATGGTCTATCTGAACTGACAGAATCATTACGATAAAAGAGAAGATGGAAACTTATGAGCTTCCCTTCTATTCTCTGAAGACTGATGTGCCTCACTTGCATCTCTGGGACCTAACTGATATTGATGACCTAATGAGTGATGGCTATGATGTGCAAGTCATCAATGGAACATGCAGGAACTCCTGGAACTTCCCTCAAAGATTTACTATCTTTCATTTGTTTGATTTTCCTCCTCACCATCTCATGACTGATATTTCCAAGTTGCATTAACAAGTGATCAATCTCTATCTCCTTCATGAATTGGGGGACATTTCAATTCATTACCAGGTAATCCACGTTCATGCCTATGCACTTCCTTTTGCAGTGGAATTCATCCTTCCTTCTGAACACAGAATGCAAGAAACTCATCATTCTCATGATCTTGATGATTACAAGGTGGCAAATAGCTTTGGTTTGGCTCTCCAGCAGCAGAAAACTATTTCCAAGTGATGTCCAGTACCTTCTCTTGAGATTGGTGCAATCCTCAACCTTTCCCCTTCACCACAGAAGATTGATATATATGTCCTGCTGTGCAGATGCATGATTTCCTGTGTGAACTTTCTTCCCATCTCCTGCTGACCCATCAGGCATCAACAGGTAACAATATCTGTGACCTTCCTTTTCATGTCCAGAGATAACTGGTACCTGTGAATTCTTTCTTTGACTGGGTGCAAGATATGTTGAGTTATCCTCTTTGAGGTTTAACTAGTGATTGGTACTATATAGCTTCAATGTTGCTCTGCATCAACAATAAATTCTATTGTTGATGAGTGATGTCTGTGGCCTTCTCCATTCTTGTGGGATGATTGCAATCTTTGGCCTCCCACTTCACCACCATAAGATTGATAGCTTTGACCACCTAGTTCTCGTAATGATTTTGACTGTGATCTTTCCTCCCATCCACAGATGAATGATTCCAGTGCTTTCCATGTGAATTTGATCTACAGCTTTCCATGTCACAAAACAGATGCAAGAAATCCGGGATTGTACTCTTGATGACTACAAGGTGGACCCTGTTCTCAATCAAATTCTTTGTCATGTGTGTGAGATTCTCTTCTGTCATGTAACAAGTGAAATCTTTGGCCTTCCACTTCATCACCAGAAAATCAATAACTATGACCTGGTGCAGATGAGTGATTTCTGCCATGTAAGTTCACTCCATCAGCAGATGCCTGATATCTACAAGCTTCCACTTTCATTACTAGATGCTTTGGACTGGTATTTGTCCACTTTCCTGGGCACTCAAGGAATTTCTGTAGCCTTCAACTCTCAGATTATTCTATGAACCTGCATTCCCCACCACCAGCTGGTGTTCTTGGAATGAGTCTTGGGTCTAGACTAAGAGACCCCTAAACAAGGTTGGGTGTACCACTCTAACTGTGACTGCACCAAAACATGAACCCTACAGCATTCCAACAGATGTGTGGCAAATGCCAGCTTCCTTCATCAGATGATACCAATCAATCCATGACCTTTGTTCACCTCAGCAATCCTCTTAACCTGTATACATTGGATCTTGGTTCTCAATTGTATGAATGTTTATGACCCTAAATCTTTATTTGTTCAAAGTTGGGTAGTATCTGTGGTCACTCTTGTCATCATCAGATGCTCAGGGCTACCATAAATGTCACTAATGATCAATAGTAGTTTTTTGTCAATAGAATTAGATATATTGAAAAGGAAATGGGGTCCTCCAGCCCCAGTTTAAATCTCTCAGAATCTTTCTTAGACAATTCTGGAATCAACTTTGGAAGTTTTTTAAATTACATTCTCACAACTCTATTGGTTGTAGTACAAAGGGAAGGACTTGTTCTGCTTCATCATGAAACTGTATGGAGTTCAATTCCTGAGGTTTCTGCTGCGATAATGCCAACCCACACAAGTACTATTACTATGTGACAACTTTTCAAAGCTGGGTTGATTTCCTGTTACATTGGTATCAAAATGTTGGAAAAGTCCTTAATTGCAGACCCTAATGTTAGGAGTGAATTTTCTGAAACTTCAATTTCCTTACTCCGAGGAATTTCTAGAATCTACTCCCTGCTCCAAGTTGTTAACTGTGCTATGGAACTGCAAATTTATTTGACGGAAAATGGGTTACCCATCATGTATGTTTACTCTACACAGGGTACTGACAAACCAGGAGATAGATTTAGGAGGGGTTAGTTACAAAGTCAATGGGGGTATTCTGGTGGGAGTGGGACTGTAATGGGAAGCAACTAAAGAGAATGGGCTATGTCAGAGCCTAATGTTGGAAAGAAAAAATTTAATTCCTGATGACCAGGTGTGAGCTCCCACAGCTAGGCCTAGCTTCCTTTCCAGTTCTTAACTCCTTGCTTCCGGTACCATACTTTCATCACTATTCAACTACTAGATGTCTCAAGTCTCAACCTGCAAAACGTTACTCCTTGATAATTTACATTACAACACAAATTGGAGAAAGTAGGAACATAGATCTGAAATTTAATCACCAAATGCTAACTGATGAAGAGCAAAACCGAATAAGAGAAAGCGTAGTTGGTGGCAAACACCTAGCTATTGTTTATATTCAATTTAGGGACAACTAACTTACAAGCAAAACAAGGGGGCAATCACATAATTATCACACACTGGCTGTGCCCCTTATGGCAAGCTCAAACCAGCAACAGTTAAAATAAGAAATGTTTCATGAAGTTGTCAAAAAATGAGTTCACAGTAACACCTGGTGAACATTCCTCAAAATGTTAGACCAAATGAAAACTGCATTAAAAAGCACATTGTCTCAACTCCCCCAGTCTTCACTAGTCAATAAATCATTGTTCTGTCCAAGTCACTTCCTTGAGATTCCCACCCACTGTTTTTCTAATTGTTGAGTTTTTGCCAAATTTTGACCTGGAAAATACCATTTCGACCTACAGAATGGATTTTTCATGGGAAAAGTGGCCCAAATTCGTCAGATTTCATAAAGAAATTCCAAATTTGCCAGATTTTGACGATAAGTTCTAGTAGGTTGCCAAGAATATAGAAGGATCCTGTTATTTTACTTTCATATCTGGTGTGTAGCCAAATATAGCTAATTATTTTCTGGATGAAGGCTATTTTCGGCTACCCCAAAATATCCTTAAAACAAACACTGGAACTTCCACCTGGTCTCTCATGGAGTTGTACAATAATAACTTATGCTTGAAAGAGAGGGCAGGTCATGAAAGGGTGCGCATATTATGGTGTACATATTTTTGTGCAAATGCCCTTCCATAGCGCTCTGACAGAGTGCTCCCAAATCATGATCCTACGTAAAATAGAGCCTGAGATTTGCAACTGTAAAGCCAGGAAGGGAATGTTTTTTTCCCACCTGGACCCACTATTTTCAGACAATATTAAAGCCTAAGGACTTCTAATATGAGGTGTATGTAGGCCACTAAATTTCATGGCGCAAAATTGGTATCATCATGTTTTTAACATTTCTTCAAGTCAATGGTGTGTAAATAGCAAAAAATTGTTGGCACCACCAAATAAATCTGGAGGTGTTCAATGAAATGACTATTTGGGAGTTGGCATGAACTTGGCAGCCTTGATGAGAACGAGCAACAGTTAATAAACACATATTATATAGTATATATTGGGAACTTGGTTGTGTGCTTTTTGGTGTGAAGAAAACTGATTAATTAGTTTAGTGTGAATGAACCATCTCAGTAATACTTTGTGTTAGCTTGTCTCTCCTTCCAAGTTCATGTGAGGTGGTGATTTATTAGGAGGTGCAAAGCTTATAACTTTTGGTTGGAGAGGAACATTTGAACATTGGAACAAAATGTGAATTGCGAGTATTCACAAGGTAATCTTCAAGGTGCAAATATATTGACATAATAATGGTCTGAAGCATACATGAATGTCAGAGAAGATTGATTGTTGAGAGTGTAGTGTGATGAAAAGATCAAAAGAGTACTTCATCCATGAACAATTGAATTAATCATGCACTTTTGGGACTATTTGTCAGTTCTATTATAGTATGTTTGGAAAATATTATGAGAAATTTGCAGGTAGGGTAGATATGCCTATCACCAAACACTTTGGGAGATCTCTCTCAATTCTTTTCCATTTTGAGTCATTTAAAATGTTATAGGAGCACCTTCTCAAGCTCTACCAAGCATCTCGAAAATGCAAAGTCAAAGGAGCAGCCAAAAAAGACCAATAAAGAAAATAAGTTTTCTCAAATTGCAAAACACACTTTTTAAAAAAAAATTCTTCATTTTGACCCCTCTTATTTCATTAGTGCATAATTTTCTCATTTTTTATTCAAATTGAACAATTTAAACTACTCTGAAATCGCCATCTTAAGCTTTACAAATCATCTTGTAACTCTAAAGGTGAAAAAATAATATTTAAGGATTTTTTGAGGGGTTTGAAAATAGGTTATGAATTGTTCAATTGAGAATTTTCTCTAAAAACGACCCCCCTTATTTCGGGGAGCCATAACTTTCTTGCCTCTAGTCCATTTTTGCCAATTTTCAGTGCCACAAATGTGTCTAGAGAAGGGCTCCATCTATTCTTTAGACACCCTAAATAATAGGGCCCTCCTGCAAAAACGGCTAGAAAACCCTACCTTAAATGTTCGGCCTGCCTACCCTAAATGATCCTGAAAAATTTACTAGGAAACATTCATTTAGTTGTAGGAAATTGTTTATTTTTAGATGGAACATTGTGTGACCTATTAAATGAATTGCATATCATTTAGGTGGGGTCATTGTTGCCATCCAAGACTTTGCTTATTGCAAGGTTTTGAATTGAATTTTTCAGTTTTCTGTGGATTAGGTAACAGAAATTTTCTTAAATTTAAAGGGTAGCCCATAAATAAGAGCACAAAGTGTCTTTAAATAAAACTCGTTCCTCGATGGGTGATGGCAACTTTGCAAGCAGAATCAGTTGTAAGTGGCCAGAAAAACAAAGCTCTAGCAGATCCCAGAGTGTGAATCCCACAACTCAAATGTCCAAGGGAGAAGAAAAACATGCTATGAAGCCAAACATTTGTGAAAAAATGAGTTTCAATAACCAAAACACCAGTGGGAAGAAGGAGGGGGGTTCGGGCCTCATGACATCAGTTCAAAATAAGGTAATTAAAAAAATTACTTTGGATGTAAAATTTGTAAACATCTACAAATAAGTGAGGCACAAAAATTATTTTCAAAATGCTTACAATTTTTTTGAAAATAATCTGAATTATTTTATTTAATTCCTTGTTTCTTGATCTTGCTTCACATCTTTTTGTTGGCCTTGCCTACCAAGGCAAGGATACTGTGTTTAGATTCATTATAGAGTATACTAGCTTAAGGGATTTTGGCCCCTAGGTAATAGGCCTATTTTTATATGAGGATTTTTGAAAGGTGATATTTTGGCTTCAGTTGGAACTTGAGATTAGTTGTAGAGTTATAATATCTTGAAGGATTTTGGTTTCTTGTAGAGGATTTTTTGAAGATTATATTTTTTCATAGGGAAATATTTGAGTTTCCATAATTGTTTTTCTGCCTTAAAAGATCCTTTTTAATGTAAATGGCAAGGCCACAGTGTGACACACCCCTTGTTTCTACATGCATTCATGAAAAAATAGACAATGTTTTTTCCCTGTATTGGAATTTATGTTCCCCTACGTCACAGCTGCCCAGTGCCGAGCCTACACATGTTTTCAGGCCAAGACATGATAACTGCGGTCTGATGAGTAAACTTGGCTGGTAATTCTGTCCAAGGGCCATCGGAGACGCACCTGACTTGAACTTCGAGTAACCTACCCCGCATCTGCTGCCGATCAATCTGTGAAAACGACGAATAGACTGACACCTACTAGTCTCCAGATTTGGTAAAATGTCAGATCAGAGCACCGCCAAATTATAATTTCTCCAGCTTAATCCCTCCTCAAAATCACAACAACTGTGGGAAGACTGCAGGAGATTATTGTATGGAGTCGACTTGAGTTGTTGTAAAACCCTGATTAGTGAGAGAAAGCCCTGCAAAACTTTATTTATAAACACACCGCAAATTACTGAAGTGTACAAAGGAATAAGAGGAAAAGAAAGGGAAAAAGGAAGAATTACTCGTGTTGTTGTAACCTGATTAGTTCACTAATACTGAATCATAACATGGTACAGTGAGGACTTAAAGTACGATTAACAGATGTTGTGATCAGTACAATACAGAAGACACTGTGCCCCTATAGTAGCGAGAGCGAATAGCGGCGCAAGTCCAGTCCATTGGGAGATGTGATAAATGTCGAAGAGGTTTAATATTGGGAGACCTGTCAAATATAGCGGTGGAGCTGGAGTTGTTGGCTTCTGGCGACAGTGGAAGGTGCACAACACGCGGACCATGGTGACTTTCCCTGTATAAGCGGATCAACCCTATCCATGTGATTATTTACGAGCTACCAGCTGGCTCAACAAATTCGAACCTTCCTTTGCATTGACTCATCCATCGAACAATACCACCAAGATCAGCCCTGTCCCCATGTGGCATTACCAATTGAATCAGAGATACTAAAACAGTTGCCTTCTCAGCTGCATACTTACAATTAGGATCTCGTTCCATTAGGTTGCTGATCGCAGAGTTACAGCAGCCTAATGAGAAGCCACTGTCATAGGGCCTTGTTTCTTGCTGCAAGGATAGACGCTTCCCATCGGAGAGATGCAAGTGCATTGTAAATATGTAATTAATCAGGTTGGGAACTCTGGGAACAAATGTTCTAATGAAAAAAAAAAGATGTCAGTATATGGTGAGTGACATTTTTACTCGTAGCTGCTGCAATTGGTCAATGCTTGCCGGGTAGAGCTCTGAGATCACTGTGAGCACTGCCAGTTGAAAACCCATAATGCAAAGCTACTCTCTGATAGCCGAATCAGAGCAACCTAATGGATAAATGTCCTTAGTGGTGCTAAGTTCTTCACAAACATTCTTCCATAATTACAAGAGGAGATAAATTATAATTGCAATGTCCATTATTAAAATGTGCAATACTACTTAGAAAATATTCTTGGACCCCAAGTTGGGGAAGCTGCATCAATATAGTACAACTAGATATGTAGTTCGAGGATCTTCAACTAAGTTTGGAGTTGTAAGCAAAATACTCGTCCATCAAACTTGAGAGTCTGCACCTTAGATAAACTTCAAAACTCAAAAACCAGTACATAAGCATCACTATTAAAATTTACACAATATTTGGTTGACGCAAGATTCAATTCCAGCTGGTACGCATGTCTATCCACATAATTTCTGCTCAAATGATTGAACAATTGTTAGCACAGTACAGGATAATTTGATCACCATAAAATCTGGATTAGTTTCAGTGTGCAGCCCGGGTTTTGCAGCGCAAAGTTGTTGTTCAAGAAAAAAGTCTGTCAATATTTGGCTGGTGAAGTTACTGCAGCTGCAATAGAATAAAATCAGGTAGACGCGTGTACAGACATGAGGGCTTTTAAAAGAAACGGATAATATCGCTTCCGTTACGTCATCGTAATTAAGTCGATCTTTTACTGCATTCGTAGAGAATGCATGCATGGCTTTTATAAGAAGGTTCAGTGGTAATTCTGGCAAGTTTGGTAGATACTAAAGCGAGAGCACAACACAATGACCTGCCTCAAAACATCTATATAAAAATAGGAGCTTGAAGGGGACAAATCAAGAGAGAGTTGTGCACGCCTGCGCCAATTGTCATTTTGGTCTAATGTGTGCCATCACCTAATGTCAGTTTGTCATTTCAATGTACAATAGACACCACATATCTAGTGCATTGTAATGGATGAAACCACAAAGTTTTACCTCACACATGTGTCATGAGCCCCGGGTTTTTTTATGAGAAAAACCACATTCTTTTCTAGTTGGAGTTATATTATAGTACATGGACTATATTGCACTTGCACAACTATTTAGCGTAATTCCAATTTTGTCATGGTGGTTGGGATGCCCAACTACCTTACAGTAGTGGCCTTGGACTCTTTCTTATTTTGAATCAACCTGGGAAGAAGCTCCTCGATTGACCTGTAGGGAACTTGTTCGACCCTATTTTAAGGCTGAAACTCAAGAATCATTGGCACTTTACATATATGGTTCATAACCGTACATAAGCTCAAGCTGCTGTTTCGGCGGATTCCACCGGGCCCGATTTCGGGCTCTCGCGGATCGGCTCCAACATTTCATGGAAGCAAATTAATTATAAGCATAATCTAAGCAAGATCAATCGTTGATTAGTCGGTGATTAAGTCTTGAAACATTGACAGGTAAGAAGGTAATCTAGTCCTGGTGGTCGGTTGTGATGCTGAGTATCGATGGATCTTTCAAGAGGGAATTATCTCAACTCCGTGGTTCATAACCGATCATTGAGCCATGGCTCATTCGGGAAATTCCTGGGCCTATTTAAGCACGGCAGCTGGATGCGTACAAAGAACGATTTGCTAGCCGTAATTGGGCTAAGCAAAGATCTACAATCTCTTTTAGGTCGGTAATTAGACCTAACAAATTAGCCGTCCAGGGATATTCACTTGAAGGAAACCACCGTCAGAGTGCCTAGGGTTTCTATCTTCATGGTACTAGCTACGGGGTTGCCAATATCGGTGGCGCGCCGGCCAAAACATGCTGTAGGTGGACATCAGTAGTACTGCGCATGTCGTCCAAAACCAAAGTACAGCAGACCCCCGGCGTCAACAGTACGTCCCGGTGCTGTACACGACGCAGGAGCAACTGATTTCTTCCTTTCTGTTAAATGCTCTGGCCCTTGTCTGAGCCAGGTTCTTTCACTCTGGATATTCAGCTTTCATGAGTCGAGCCGCTTTAATGCTGTACACACTTCAGAAACTTTTCGGCGCCGTTGTGGGCCCTTGTTCAGGCATTGAGATTCGATCGTAGACCCTTTGCTTCAGAGCGAAAGATTTGATTCCCGTTGTTTTCTCAACTCTAGAAACCATTTCTGGTAACTAACAGCTTCCGCTGCGATCTATCTCAAGTGTTGAATCCAGATTCCAGAACCGACTAGTCTCGTTTGTTTCCTGTTCACTAGTTTGTCAAGTTCCTGGAGTCGAGGCTTATCATACTTTCTTTTCCGTGGGATTTATTGCAAACGGAGTTTCTGGTCCTCGCGCCCAGCTTTGAGCCAGGTCTGTCGGAAGTCTCCTTGGTCGGAACTTCGGAATCTTCCTAGTACCTTGATCTTCGAGCGTGCAGATTTAGTGCGCCGCGTCAGGGTTTTTGTTTTCCAAGTGCTAGTTGTTCCTTACTCTAAACCGGATTTCGCCAATTTATTCCGACAGGTTTGTCGTGCTTTGACGGTTTTGCTTCGCTTTTTGAGGAGGGTTAGTAGGGACTACCGCTTTTGGAAGCATGGTCGCACGTTTCTGAGTTTAGTCTCTTACGCCCAGCAGGTTGCATATGAAGGAGTTTTCGAACCCTCGTCGAGATCTTTGTGTACTCGTCAAATTCCTGAAGGTGTCTCGTGGCAGAGGATCATGGATTTAGCTTCTGTGTTGCGCAGACCTTTGCTGGTGTGTTCGGAAAACGTTCAAGATTATCACTTCGGACAAGAGATCATTTTCGATTAGGTGGCTGGTCTCAGGTTTAAAGGGTATGGCAGGACCAGGCGGGACAAACACTGCTTGTGCTGCGTGCAAGTACCAGCGACGCAAGTGTGCGCCTGACTGTCCGTTGTCGCCGTACTTTCCAGCCGACCAGCCGAAGCGCTTTGCAAACGTGCACAAGCTGTTTGGAGTGAGCAACACGTTGCGCATCCTAAAGCATGTTGACCCTAGCCAGCGGGAGGACACAGTGAAATCAATTGCGTACGAGGCCGACACGCGGGAGAAAGACCCGGTGCACGGGTGCTTGGGTGTCATCATTATGCTCCAGAATCAAGTCTCAAAGCTAAAGGACGAGCTCGCAATGGCCCGCGAACAGCTCTACATGCTGCAGCAGCTGCAATGTTTCGAGAGCCAACAAGCAGCTCAGTCCCAGCACCCGATGGTGGCGTCGTTCGCAGGCGTTTCTAGTAGCAGTGTGTATGCGCCCGGCCCTGTTTACGGAAGCAATGCAGTTCTCATGCATCAATCACAGAATAATTATTGCGGTTTGGACAACAACCACCTCTCTGGCTCCATGATCAGTTTGGATGATCATTATAGCTTGCGGCATGAAAGCTACGATCCACTCAAATTGCAAAGTGCTACGTATGATCACAGGTGATTCTCGTTCCATGCACTAGGATATCCTTAGAAACTAATGGAATTGTTCTCATGAATTTGCCATCAGCTTGTCAACTGGTGCTAGGGTATTCCAAGAGAGCTTTGCTGCACTATAGTACTCGGTACTAGCTTGCAGAATGCACCTCTTACCATGCTTCCACACTCAGCTAGCGGTTCCTGAGTCTTAGAAGAACATAGGATTCTCATCTTGACCAAGCTCTACTCGCCAGCTATAAGGATGAAATACTTCTAGAGACCTTTGGTGGACAAAAGAATTGGCTTGTACATATAACAGACCTAGCCGCAACAGATCAAGTGAGGTCACTGATCAGTCGATCTGCATTTGCCATTTGACGTCTTAGAACACTTGAAATGACAGCTTGCACAGCTCTCCTCAGACTCTGGAGTGTGCACTTGAATTAGTATCATCTGTTGCTTGACGTGAAAGATTGGGGATTCACTACGGAGTCTCGAGCAGAGTCTGATCGAGTATTTGAGCATATGTCCAACGATTGGAAGTTATAAAAGAGGGAGGATATGCAGGATTAGCTGCTGGGAGGTTCAACCTTAAACATCTAACCGAGTTCAAAGCTGATGCAATTTGGAATGTGAGCAGGTACGGTATAACCGAAGCTGATTCGAGCGCACTACACCAGGTCTTAGCGATGGGACATATGAAAGCAGCTCATGATCGGGCTGAGGCGGAGTTACCAAGAATCGGAAGTTACTTCGGAACAACTGCTCATATGAGTTCAGATCAGTTCGAGGTCGACATCCCCGTCAGCCACCCTCCTCAAATGAACAATGCAGCTGCGACATTAGAGCAAGCTGATCAGCAGAGCAATGTGCACACGAGGGCACTTTCCAATGGTCTCGTAAACCTAGCTGTAACATCATCCGACACTAGCGACATAAGGAGAGCAAATTATAACTTGGGCATCGATCACGTCGGTAGAGACCACGAATTGAGAAGAGCTGGCGTTTATCTTACCTTAACCAACCAGCACTAATTATGCAGCTAGTGCTTCTCTCTGCTTTTCTTCCGAATTCATCAGCTTTCATGAGACTTCATGGTCTCCCAGGGAAACTTGAAGTGTATTCATGATCACCACTCCGGGGTCAGCTGCTTGACATTCGGTGTTGAGCTCCAGAGCCATTTGAGGCACGCTAGTTGGAGTTGGAAGTGCGTGCATTATTACTGGAGACTACAAAATAGTACAAGCGGAATGGTTATAAACTGCATTGAAAGTTGAACGTTTTGGATCAGCCCAATTCCATTCACCGTTGACGGTCAGCCAGTTAGGAGTTATGGAGCTGCTTAGGAGACTGCAGAGGACTTCTCTTCGCATTGCCCATTGTACCACTGGTAAGCACATAAGTAGCTAGGAGATCAGTACAGAGAGATTTTGGAACTCACGCGAAGTTGAAAACACTCCAACACTTCGCCTGCACTTGTATAACAAATTACAAGTCTAGGTGGGTAGTTAGACCCTTGGATCAGTGATCAGGTGTTAGGGGACACGCGGTGTTTTCAGGACAAGTTTTCTCCTTCACAGCTAGGATGTCAACTAGTTCTAGGTTTCATTCGTAAAGGGAATAGCTAGGGCGCAGTACTTGCAATGTGTGGATTGAGCTCCAGCTGACTGCGTATTCGTTTCAACCTTGAACCAATGGGTTTGACAAGACTAGCTAGCTAAATGTGGATCACGTCCATTACGTCTGAGTTATGTCAAGTATAACTTTGAAAGGAAATTGATGAGAGCTTATTGAGTCGAAGTTGTATTAAATTGGGCTGCTCTTGCATGCAAAACTACTCGCCTCGAGAATCAAGTTCAGCTGATTGTAAAGAAGATTTTCGCTCGCCCATTTTGCAGATCACCTCGTGTGGAACGTGAAACTGGAATATAGCCTGGATTAACCGGATGTGCTGTAACGTGTCTCATGCATTTGTGTGATCCGTTTGAACTTCGTTTCTCTGATCATAACATAAGCTTTACCTGTTTAAAGTGAAACTCGGGCATTTCTAGTGTAATTGGATTAAGCATTTAACTTTTGAGTCAGACTTTAGGTGTAGAGTCTCTCGAGTCTTTAAGCATTCTTCTTGAGTTCTCTAAGTTTCCTGTTCTTTGGAATAATTAATGCATGCCAGACCGTGCTTAGATGATTTATTTTGGTTGCTTTCTGGCTCCCAGCTGAAACATTGCGTTCTTGCTCTTGATCAGGATGGACTAATGAATCTATCTCTGTTGAACCCAATAGATGATAATACAAACATCACACTGAATCTCTAGTACCTCTTTCTTTGCAGGGTTGACACCAATGTTGGCTCATTATATTCTGGGTGGCAAGTTAACCAGATCTGTGGGGTTCAGCCTCCCACTGGAACCGGACCTGTGCTACATGGCTGGACTCATAAAACTGGACCTGGAAGTGGCCAGTTGAACTACTGATCTCCGATCTGGGAACATCCAGATGCATGAATGATCAGAACCCATGATGCCTCTGGATTATTCAAGTGGTCGGTTGAATTTCATCAAACCCATCATGTGAAGTGCTGCAATATTTCTTCTAGTAGTTAATAGCTCCTCCCTGGTTCAGGACAGTACTAGATATATGTCAGCTTGACCTGCAATGTCACCTGTCACCTTACCACTTATCATGTCAAACTGTTCAACAGAACATGCATAATTGCATAGTGATCAAATCATGGATCAAAACTCAAACCTGCATTTATAGATATAATAATGTGCAAAAAAAGGGTTCACAAGAAGACTGGTGTACATACCATGCATCCTGCACAAGTTGTAACTAGATTGACTTAAGCTCTAACTTGGGAACAATTTTGAGTTATGTCATTTCAAGTAATTCTACAAATTGGCTTCAAAATTTGTGTCTGCTAAAGCTCCAGCTGCTGGGTTCATGTGCAGAGTTTTACATTTATTTTTCTATTTTTTAATATGAAGAATTATTGTATATCTATCTATGAAGCAAGGTAGTTTGTTTGTTTTGTTTTGTTTTGTACTGATGACATCCACCAAACCGGGATGTTTCAGATCGCGTTCTTGGTCTCTTTGGAAAGCTCCAGAGGATGAGGGGTGCATCTGCTTGGTTTCATGGCGTTTGGACTTGCGGTGTAGAGGTTCTTGAATATTGAATGATTTCTTCACTGAGAATTAAATTAAATAGTAGCTCGAAATTTAGGAGGAATTGAAATCTGGCTTTGGTGTTGTTGGAAAGATCTTGATGAGCAGGATTTAATGGAATTTATTTGGTAAAATTTGGATTCAGAATGTGGGAAATATTGATTTTTAATTAATTTCTGCCGCTGAAAATTCAAATAAATTCCAAAAACCCATGTTTTGGAAGGAAAAATCAGTTGAGGATGTGGTAACACGTGGGCCAATGGCACTGGCCATACACCCTCTTTGATATCTATTTATGAAAGGAAGGTAGTTTGTTTGTTTTGTTTTGTACTTTACTTATGAGAACCACCCAACCGAGATGCTTCAGATAGCGTTCTTGGTCTCTTTCAAAAGCTCTTGAGGAGCAGAGGTGAATCGGCTTGGTTTCATGGCATTTGCACTTGCGGTGTAGAAGTTCTTGGATATTGAATAACTTCTTCACTCAAAATTAAGTTAAATAGTAGCTGGAAATTTCGGAAGAATTGGAATGTGGCTTTGGTGTTGTTGGAAAGATCTTGATGAGCACAATTTAATGAAATTTATCTGGTAAGATCTAGATTCAGAATATGGGAGATATTGATTTTTAAGTGATTTCTACTGCTGAGAATGCAAATTCCAAAAAACCAGGTTTTGGAAGGAAACATCAGCTGAGAACGTGTTAACACAGGCCACATTAGTCTATCTATGAAAGAAGGTTTCGTTTTGTAGTTCGGAGATCCACCGAACCGGGCTCAGATAGTGTTCTTGGTGTCTTTGGAAACCTCTTGAAGAGGAAGGGTGGATGAGCTTGGTTCCATGGCGTTTGGACTTGCACTGCAAAAGTTTTTCAATATTGAATATTTTTTCATTGAAAATTAAATTAAATTGTAGCTAAAAATTTTAGAGGAATTGGAATGTGCCTTTGGTGTTATTGGAAAGATCTTGATGAGCAATTGAAATTTATTTGGTCAGATTTGGATTCAGAATCTGAGAGATATTGATTTTTAAGTGATTTTTGTCATGGAAAATTCAAATAAATTCCAGAAAACCAGGTTTTGGAAGGAAAAATCAGTCAAGAAAATGATATCACTTGAAAGCTTACCATTCAATTCAAATATAATTTCCTTTCATATTTGGCCATTCAAAAAATCACTACATACATTGCATAAGAATGTTCACATGTGGAGTTCCCTATTTTGTAAGGGGTTCAGACTTGGGCCAACGGCACAGGCCACACTAGTCTATCTATGAAAGAAGGTAGTTTGTTTTATTTTGTTTTGTAGGTATGAAATCCACCGAACTAGGATGCTTCAGATCATGTTCTTGATGTCTTTGGAAAGCTCTCAATGAGTAGGGGTGCATGGGCTTGGTTCCATGCTGTTTGAACTTCCAGTGCAAAAGTTTTTTGAATATTGAATGATTTTTTCAATATAAATTAAATTGTAGCTGAAAATTTTGGAAGAATTGGAATGTGTGTTTGGTGTTGTTGGAAAAATCTCGATGAGTACAATTTAATGGAATTTATTTGGTAAGATTTCAATTCAAAATGTGGGAAATATTGATTTATGAGTGATTTTTACCATTGAAAATTCAAATAAATTTCACAAAATCAATTGAAAACGTGATAACACTTGGGCCAACAACACATGCCACATTAGTTTTATATTAATTATTTTTTCAAATTAAACATAATTTTAAATTCTAAAATAAACCTACTTAACACCTACTTAAAACCAAAAGCCCATAGTGAAAAGTAGACATCAAAAACTATTTAATCATTGAAATGAAAACATTCAATGTTCCACAATTTTATAATGGGTTTTGTTGTTATTTTAAATGTACTTGTTCTAGTTTTAACAAGGTAATCAAGTTGTTCATTTTATCATGCTTACACCCATTAAATTGAATACAAAATTTCAAAAAATTTGGAATATTAAAAGTAAGGAACAAGTATTTTTGAATTTGACTAGTCACATGGTTTTCAAAAGCACATTTTCATTAGAAAATTTAATGAAATAAATTTATGTGATGTTATAACATAAAAATCATTGTGTTCAAAAGAAAGAAAATAAATATATTTTATTTTCTCTTTGGTAGAATATACTTGAAACAAATTTTACTCTTCAAAAAGTATGTTTCAAAAATTATTTACATTTAGAAAAGTTTATTTGAAACCTATTTTTACACTGTAAATTTTTTTAATTAATTCATAATTATGAAGAAGTACCTTTTTTATCATTTAAATAAAAATATTAAATGTGTAATGATTCTTTGTTGGGTTTTGGTCGTATGATAATATTCTAATAAACATTCTTTTGCATATTAAATCTATAATTACAACAAAAAAAGGGGTGAAAATTTTAGCCAAAAAAAATAATCATATTGTGCATAAAAATGAATATTTCACAACCCAAGTTTAAAACAACTTGGAATTCAAATATGCAAAAGTAAAAAGAATTCACTACTACAAAATGTGGATGCAATTCATTAGTTTTTGCTCACTAGACTCATAGATTCATTACATCCCCACTAAATCCCATTTACTATTACTAGTGAATTCACTCAAAATCCAATGAAATAACTTGGTGTACATGGACACCTTTTGTTGTAATGATTATATGTGTAAATTTATTATCAAATTTTTTTATGGTTGTGGAATTCTTTTTATAATATTTTATATTTGATGTTGCAAATTATGGTCTAAGAAATATTTATGGTTTAATCATCAAAAGCTAAAATTGTCGACATTATTAATTGATGTGAAAAATGACTAAATTTATGGTTAGAAAAAAATGATATTGGTTGGATATAGGTTGTGTTATTATTTGCAATGGATGTGCACAAACACATTTGATAGACCTTCACTCAATAATATAAATGTACATGACCAAAAGGGGATTCTTTGTAAAAGCAATTAAATACAAGTGGCAAGGGAAAAAAATTACATATTATGTTACACTTCAACTAAAACATGAAACAATTAAAGAAATTAGGTGTATGTACTTTTTAATGGTTCGTTTTAAGCAGATATAACATTCCTTACGATCCCATATGAGTCCATAAAATGTGTTCAAATAAACATGGTTATTACTTCCAATATGAGAAATTATGTCCACAAAAACCCCAATATCCTACAATTACATTGCAACTATCCTATGGAAATACAAAAAAATAAAAAATAAAATGTCATGTCAAAAATTCTTGAAATTTTATTGTAGTTGCATATTAGTCCCAAGATGAACCCCTTTATAAATGAATGTACACACCATATATACAATTTTGGTCAACCATGTTTGACTTTGTTAAAAAGTTACACAAGTGTCACATATGACAATTATAATACAATGAAAATAAATTAGTCATTCATTAACAACTTTTTCAAGCAATTATTTTAAAATTGTTAGATACTTCCATAAAGTCACCTTATATTCACCTTATCTTTCAACCTCCTTTCACCCCTATCTCCTTTTTGAGTGAGGTTTGCAAAATTTAAAAAATTATTAAATTTGGGTATAAAATGATGAAATTTAACATTTAATGCACAAGGTTCAAGAATAATTATACTAGTTGTATAGGTAGGAACAATGAAAATATATGTAATAGTCATGAAGGCACTAAATAAAATGAAATTTAGCTTACCAAAAAAAATGGTGTGTTTCTGAATTTCAACCCTTGTTGAATATTAATGTATTTTTTTGTAGATTTTTTAAAATCTCACCTAGTTTTGGACCAAACTTAGGGTTTAAGTGCTATGTTTTCTTGACTTTACAAAAAAATCTACTATATTGAATTTTGGTGCACCTACCCAACTACTAATTACAATAATTATTATTATTATTACTATTATTATTATTATTATTAGACTCCAAGTTAATAATTAACATTAATTCCTCTTAATTTTTATGAATTATAATCATTAGTATACATAGTAAATAGATTATGTTAAAATGTAACCACCCATTAGCGATCATTGGTCAATGACTGAACAATTTTGAATCTTTATTGTTTCTTATCTATTTTATGTGATGTAAAGCATCATGGGAAAGTCAAGGTAAACTTTACATTAGTTAATGTGACCTATGTCATTGGCCCAAGTGTGAACCCCTTGCAAAATAAGGAAACTCAACATGTGAACATTGTTTATAATGTATGTATCGAATTTTTGAACAGCCAAATATGAAAAGAAATTATGCTTGATTTGAATGGTAAGCCTTCAAGTATTATCACGTTTTCAACTGATTTTTCCTTCCAAAACCTGGTTTTTTGGAATTTATTTGAATTTTTAACAACAAAAATCATTTAAAAATCAATATCTCCCACATTTTGAATCCAAATCTTGCCAAATAAATTCCATTAAATCTTGCTCATCAAGATCTTTCCAATAATACCAAAGGCACATTCCAATTCCTCCAAAATTCTCAGCTATGATTTAATTTAATTTTCATTCAAAATTTCATTCAAAATTCAAAAACTTTTGCACTGCAAGTCCAAACACCATGGAATCAAGCCCATGCACCCCTCTTTGTTGAGAGCTTTCTTTCCAAAGAGACCAAGAATGCAATCTAAAGCATCATGGTTTGGTGGATTTCCTATCTAGAAAACAAAAAACCTTCCTTCATAGATAGATTAGTGTGGCCTATGCCATTGGCCCAAGTGTTACTACATCCTCAACTGATTTTTCCTTCCAAAACCTGATTTTTGGAATTTATCTGAATTTTCAGTAGCAAAAAACATTTAAATTTTAATATCTCCCACATTTTGAATCCAAATCTTACCAAATAAATTCCATTAAATCTTGCTTATCAAGATCTTTCCAATAACACCAAAGGCACATTCCAATTCCTCCAAAATTTTCAGCTACAATTTAATTTAATTTATAGTGAATAAGTCATTCAATATTTAAGAACTTTTGCATCACATCTAAACACAAGGGAACAAAGCCCATGCACCCCTCTTCATCAAAAGCTTTTCAAAAAATCAAGAATATAATTTGAAACATCCTAATTCAGTGGATCTCATATGTATAAACAAAACAAACAAACAACCTTGTTTCATAGATAGATGTTTCAATTCTAGAAACAAAACAACATGGAAAATATACAATCATGTAAAAATCACATAATGTGTTTTTCTTTTTAAATAACCTTTTATTTCTCAACATCATATTTTCCTTGTTTCTTGTTTGTTTTCAACAGTTTAAAGTGTTATATGTGTGCCAAGTTAAGATCTACATTAACTATTTGAGTTCCAAAAGTAAACAAATAACATGGAAAAGCCATGAAAAAAACAAATTTGATGTAAATCGGCAACCAAACATTGATCCTAGTTACTTTTAATAACCATAATGTGTTTTCTTTTAATAATCTAAACGACTATGGGTACCTTAAATAAAGGTCTAAAAAAACCTTTTGCACTTGAGAAGCAAAGTGACAATGTATTAAAATTTGAAACTTTTTGAAAACTTAAGTGTTCATCCATTGGCCTATCTTGTAATAGTTCTAAGTGAATTGCAACTATAATGCAATTATTTTTAATCCCATATTGTTTATCTTACCTTTCAATTTTGTGAAATATAATGCTAAAAACGTTAACAATATTTTTTAAATGACATTTGGAATAAGCCAATAAAAAAAGGTTTGGCTTTAAAAGTTCAATCAAAATAAAATAAGATTATCTCAATTGACCTACCTACCTAGCCTAACCTACCTACTTATCTACATAAACCTAACTAACTACTTACCTATCTAACCTATCTAACCCAGGCAATGTAGGTAGTAATGTCTAACTACTTTAAACCTACCTACCTATTGATGTAAGCACCATGTGTTAATAATTTATCAACCTTACATTGAATGATCTGTAGTTGCATAATAGTTGCAACATAATAGCACAATAGTTACAACACAATGGCACAGCAATTATAATGTATAGTAGTTGCAATGATCTAATTGCAACATAATTCCACAAATTGAATATGTATATAATTTCATATATGATGAATTATGCCATTATAATTTTTGTAACTTGTTTGATATTGCTCAATTTATGAAAAAACACTAAGTTGTAAATGGTCATTGTAACTCAAAATTGCAACTAAAACCTAATTGCAAACTTAATTAAAAAACACCTATTTCCTCATGTTGTTTTTTAATTTTCATTGTTGTAATCTGTGACTACTAAATGTTCACTTGCCTATAAATGAATTACCAACCTCTAAATCAAAAATAATATCAAAAGATGTTAATGTCATCTACCATGGTGGATGCAATTTGAAAAAAAAATTTAATCCCATAAAATCCACATGAACAAGAGCCCAACAAAATATTTGAAAAAATGCACTTTAAGCCAAAAAAAGCTTGGAAAAAATAATACATATCAAATGAACTTTTGAGAATAAGGTTCAATTATTACCTTTCAAAATTTTATATCTATAATTTATTTAAGGTTTTAAAAAAGATTCTAAATCTAACTTTATTATTTCAATTTTCAACCCATATTCAATTGCTACAAATAATTTGGAATGAAATTCAAGGTGAAATTTTTTTGACAACTTAAGTATTCAAAATTAATCCATATTTTCAAGCTTCAAAACTCCATTATTGACGATGGATGAATTATTTTCAAAAAAAATTGTACATATGTTTTCATAATCAAGTTGTTGATTTTAAACCAATTTTCAATTGACAAATTTAAAATTATGGTACCCACCAAGCATTTAAACATAATGCAACCTATAAAAATTGCCATTATGACATAAAAAATGAACCACTTTAATTTGCATCCACCCAATTGGCATATAAAATGTTGTTTAAACAATGATTAAACAATGTTGTCTCTTCTAAAGACATAGGTCAAATTATAGGAAAAAAAGAAAAAAAAATCATGTTATGTATAGCGAATATACTACTGATGGATTAGATTAGGTCCAACCATGTGCCACCTTGGGCATAATTCCAATCCTTTTTTTAACATATTTGTAAGATTCATAAACAAAAAATAATGTTGGAATTATGTGTTGTATTTATACATTTACCTTTTTAATATATTAATACTAATATCAAAATAAGCTTGAAAGTAATCCAATAAATATTAATATTTTTCAGCACATTTTAAGGTCCATGACCAATGTTTTTCTAGCTTCAAAAAAATATTAAAATAATATAAAAATAATTTAAGTATTGTCTAAATTTTATCTAAACACGGAGTTTTCACATTGTTGCAACATGGTTCTAGAAGCATTGGTAACTCATATTAACATGGTTGGACCTAATTTTATATACAAAGACATAGGAAAACTAGATTGAACAAATAAGATCATGAAGGAGGTGAAAGGAAACCTGAGATTTATTACAAATTAACATAAAAACCAAGTTTCATTTGAATGTTTTTCAAAAAAAGTTAAAGATACTTTGGATTTATTAAGACCCGACCATGATGTAAGATTTGAAACATGAATTTTATTATGCCAAAGAGAAATTTCCTAAATGTGTGAAAATTTTCCAAGCCAACAAATGATTATAGGTTTTGAATTTGAAATAATGGGTAAGGCCTATAGAAAAAGATGTAAAAAAAAAAATTCTAAGAGGGCAAATGTGAAAAATTATGATATTGATATGTTTAAAATCATTTGAAACAATATTTTATTTGATGTGTCTTGATGATTCAAGTAAACCAACTATGGTTTGGGGTTCAAACCCTGGCAGTGAATGTTTGGGACCAAACCCTGACAATGAAATTTTTTATTTTATTAAAATTTCGGCACAAATAAGAAATAATTTTTCAAAATTTTGAATTAAAAAATAATTTAATTTATACTGAAATGATAAAGGTAGTACGGTATATTTCAAATGGAAGATTCAGCACCTTATTTTGGAGGGCCATGATTTTCATGTTTATTTAAATGATTTGAAAGCCTACTCGATTGCCTGAAGATGAGCTACAAATTATTTTTAAACTTCACCACCAATCAAGCATCAACCATGATGCCATTGTTTTTTGAAACACTAAATGTTCACTCATAAGCATGTTTACTGTAATCAAAGACTCATCGGTCACTTTGATTTTTGAGTTTTGACATTGGATTTGACATCTGAATTTTATTTTAAAATTTTTAAAATGTGCAAAATTTCCTCCATTTTTAATTAAATTAAAGGTATATGATATGGGGGTACCCAGACCATACCCATTTACTAAATAATAATAATAATAATAATAATAAGTAAACCTTAACCTAATGAATTTTTTTGAATATTAATATACTTTTATCTAAAGGATAATAAATTTTAAAACATTATATACCCTTACCCAAGGGCATATCAAAAACAATATACTTACACAACACTAGTTTTTTCCTTAAAATTCATTTATAAACTACCCTTAACATTAGATTTTCTTACCACCATAGTGTGAAATTTTGCCCAAAACATTAAAAGAGCCTTGTATTGGGCCTTTACCTCATATAGGGCCCTCCATGGGGACCCTTTACCTATGTAATCCCTGTTCAAGTTTCGTTCATCACCTGATTGTAAGTGTGAACTTGAGGTTCATCCAGTATTTTCATCCACTTTACCAGATTATTTATGAAAGTAACTTCCGTTCCCTATTCAAGTTTTACCGATTTATGTTCATCCACTGATAGTAAGCCGAACCTGAGGTTCATCCACTATTTTCATCCATTGTACCTTTTGTAATAGAAAGTAACTTCCAGTTCTGACAAGGAGCGACTTTCGGAGGTAGTAGGAACTACTTTGGACGTTGACAACCACAGATCTTGAGGATCTGACGGTTGTGTGTCTACGCTCAGTTTACTCTGTCGTGGCAGTGTACTTATGGCGCGATGTCCCGGGCACCGGACGGAAGATCTGTATCGTAGGATTTCGCATCCGACGGTCTGGATTCACGCCGAGCTTGCCTCGTCGCTTAGTGTATTCTTCACGCTTTTGTCCATGGCGGCTGCGACTTCCACTCTCTTCTGCTCGTAACCGCCGCGCGATTCTGCGCCGCTGCTCCTCTGCTTTCCCTCTCTTCCTGTATGCGAGCTTCTTCCCATCTTGAGGCCGGCCGTGAGTGGACTTCTCTGTTGTCTCTTTTTCAGCAAGTGACGGCGTTGAGTTTTGCGCTTGTTCCCGCCTCCCCATCGCATCAGGGTTTGTAATCGGATTCCGTCTTCACGCGCTCTGACGCTGCTGGTACGTGCAAAAATTTTGTCTGCTTTTTCTCACTTTGGGCCCTGAGCTTGGTTTTCCCTTTCAAAAACCAAGGTATGGTTTTCCCTTTCAAGGTGCGGTGGTCGAGTCTGGCGCTGCTTTTGCGCTTCACCAGGGTTTCGTTTCCGACTGGATATTTCTCCTTTTCGCTTGTATAGAAGGAACTTGATCGTGCATGTTGAGGTTTTGTGTCCAGAGAATCTTATTGGTTAGGGTATTTTTCATTCGACTCCGTCCCCGCCTGTTGTGGTCGATAGGGCAAGTAGAGAAACTCGAACCAGAATCCGGTAGGTACTATACTCTATAAACAAGCGATCCGCTTCGCTGCTTGTATTTCGGTTGTCAGTTTGTTGAGCATTTTAACCCAAATATAGACTCATTGCTAAAGGTGCTATTTAGATAGCGGACGGATGTTGAATCGCCGTAGATGTGTGTTTGTTGGCGATTTAGCGAATATGATATGATCGCATGTCACGCTTGGTTTTTCAGCATTTCGTGTGTTCGCTAACGTGATGGATTGGTTCATGGATTTAGAGATGTAGCATGCAGGCAATAAAATTCTGCAGCCGCTTTTATTCGCATAGGTATCCAGATACTCTCTTTCAGGTTACAGTAGCTTAGCGGTGTGATCAATGTAATATTATTTTGTCATTGCGACCATGAAATGAACATTTTGTTGTGTAATCTTATACCTTTGGAGTCAAACAGAAAAAGAAGAATAGTGCATTCTGAGTATCTGGATTCTCTCCCTGGTTTTAGAGAAATTGTTCGTTTTGAACATTCAGATACTTCCCTGGTTTTATCTACTCCCTAATGGTGTTTGGTTTCATGCTTGCAGAGCCATACCACCATCATTACAGTTATCCAAACAACATTCAACATGCCAAGGTATGAGGATCGGGACAGGAGTGATAGAGGTTACAGGGGTGATGACAGAGGTTACAGAAGTGAGCGCAGTGAGAGATTTGAATACAGAGGGGATGATGGAGCAACACGCCTGTATGTTGGTGGTCTCTCCACCCGCACAAGAAGCAGAGATTTGGAAGACGTCTTTGCCAAGTATGGGAGGTATGAATCACTTCCACTCTCCCCACCAGTAGGTTGGATAATACTTCCAAGGAATAAAAAACTCCAGCAAGCACAATTCAGCAGGTGTTTCTTACACCATGCAGTAGCATGGGCGGCAATGTGCACGTACTTACACCCAACCTGTTCAACATGGTGTGTTTTGAGTGCAAGAACTCTAAGACACTCCTGTGTGATTTCCCTGGACCTATATTGTGAGTGTAGGAAGCCTGTGGATCTACTGCCCTTCACATGGAATCGATTTAATGCTTTTGCATTTCAAGTGGACCTACACAAGCAGTTCCAACAGGTTGTGATTAGTCACCTCAAGTGGAAGCTCTCCACTTTGGGGGTGCTTGAAAGGAAATTCAGTGCGAGAAACTGAATGCTGCTAGCCTTCTTTGAGAAGGCTAGCCTTGCCATAGGTGGTCTCATGTTACGTTTCGCACTAGGTGTGTTGTTGGCTGGAGAGGTCCTACCTCAATGGCCCCCAACGGGTCATGATATGGGTAGGTCTAAGCAGTACCTTGCATGATGTTGTTGAAGGTTGGTGGGCTTACTCCCGGCCTGGAGGTCTATGATCAGAGGTCTTTGGTGGCATTTGGTGGCTCATGCTCGCGAAGGTAAAAAGGGGAGGCAGGCCATCATAGGAGTGCTTCTCTGTTTATGTGTGAATTGGCCTTACATACGTACGTTGATGGAATGACGAGGTTGGAAGGAAAAAGTGGTGTGTGATTCCACTGACACACAGTCTCATGCCATGACTTGATGTGGTGCCCTGCTCTTACTTGGCAACCCTTTCTGCAGAATTCGAGATGTGGATGTGAAGCACGACTTTGCCTTCGTTGTGTGTACTCTCTAACCATCTCATTCCTTGAATCATCCATGTTTTTGAGTTTTCTTCTTCTGACCTCGCAAAGTTGTTGTGCTTATGTGTCCAATAAGACCTGCACATATTTGGACTAGATTCTGGAGCAACAAAAACATACTTGCTTGCATCTCTTGATACTCTTGCATTCATGTTGTTTCCATCTTGCTGGTTGAGTATGAAGTGCTCTGTGTGAGTGTAAAGTTGTGTTTCTATTTTTATTTGTGCTGAATGGATGAAATTTCATGATCTCCTGAATTCCCAAGGTTTTTGTTGGTTGCAGGAATTCAGTGATTCTCGGGATGCTGATGACGCACGACATTACTTGAATGGCAAAGATTTTGATGGGAATCGTCTGATTGTGGAGTTTGCTAGAAGGGTTGGTTCAATACAAACTCTTTTTACACCTGATCATGAATGATGCTCTGTTTGTCAGTTGAAATATGCAGGATTTTCCATTAGCACTTTCATGGATATGTAGTCAGGTCTGATACTAATCTGCAATTCTCTCTCCATTGATGCAGGGCCCTCGTGGTCCAGGAGGTGCTCGTGTGTATCTTGGACGCGGCCCGCCTCCAGGAACTGGATGCTGCTACAACTGTGGCAATGATGGCCACTGGGCCCGGGATTGCAAAGCAGGTGATTGGAGGGATAAATGCTATCGTTGTGGACAACGTGGGCACATTGAGCGGAACTGTCGGAACAGCCCCCAGCTGAACAGCAGGTAGGTTTAAACTGTGCATATTTTCTAAGTGTGGACCTGAAGATCTTGTAATTCCCATCTACCTTGAAACAGTTTCTTTGGTAACTTATTTATTGTTGTTTGCAGTCCATCTCGGTCACGGTCCCGATCCCCAAGGGGACATGGCAGGAGCCGAAGGAGCTTTTCTCGCAGCAGGAGTCTGAGCTACAGGTTTGTTCTTTTATTTTTAATGCTGTGAAGACATTGCTCTCCAACCTTTTGGTGCTTTTATGCCATCATCTTTACTGCCTGAAGTCTGGAATCACCATGTGTAGAAACAACATGCTGATTGTAAGCTCTGTTTGGTGTGGCTTTCAGTCGTTCGCCAGTAAGGAGGGACCGCAGCCCTGTGAGAGATGAGCGCTCAAAGAAGAGTTACAGAAAAAGCAGGAGCGTGACTGGCAGCCCTCCAGCAACAAAGAAGCGGAGCATGTCAGCAAGCCCCATGGGTAATGGTAGAAGCCTGTCTCGAAGTCCTGTGCCTCATAGTCAGAGCCCACCACCCCGTGGAGTGAGGAGGGATACAAGCCGCAGTCTCAGCCACAGCCCAAGAAATGGTATGGAACTGGAAAATTCTCGGAAACATCGAACCTCTCCTCCTCCTGCAACTGCTGGGAGCCTCAGTCCTTGATAATGTTCTACTTTTCTTTGCACATTTGACTGAGAACACTGGTGATGTGGAACCTAGTGATGAGAACAAGGTTGAGGTACAGTAGACATCAAACTATCTGCTGTAGCTTTTTGCTGAGGTGCAATTTTGAGTTTATTTGGATTGGGGCTTTATATGAAGTAATTTACTCATTTGGATTTTTTGAGTGTGTACACATGTTTATGGAATGTTAAGCTACTCGTGCTATGTGTCAAGCCTGCTCTGCCATGTCTTGTATCATTCAGAGATGTTTCCTCAGCTCTGAGAGGTCAGTGTGAACAAACTTGTCTGTGAATATTGTTTTCTCAATACTATTTGGAACTGTTATTACCCAACACAACCCCAACATATGTGGTTGTATTTCATGGCACCTACTTGGCTCCTTCCTATGTGGTGAAAGATGTAAGGGATGAGATGGAGTTTTGTTTAATAAAAATTTGGTGATTGGAGAAATTGAGGACAAATACATGTTATCAAGTTAGGTAACTAGTTATTTTCCTAATCTGTGAAAGCATGTAGTTTTGATCCAATCCATAGAGCGTAGCGCTCAACATTCAAATTTCCAACTTGGAAAGTCTTTGAAAATCTTTTCATTCAGAGGTGCTCATTGAGCGGTTGAACCTTGGTTTTGGCATTCAGTAATCTTCAGGGAGAGTTCCAAGTTTGATGTGAGAGTGTGAGGCTATGATTATGTTTGAAGTGGTTTATGTTGTTGGAATCATGGTTTGATGAGTGTGTGATTGTTGTGTTATCTTTGCCTTTCAGGTGAGCATTCAATACCCATGTATTATCATGGGTTTGTTAGCAAGTTATAGATTATCTTCCTTCAGCCTTCTTTTCCGCTTTTTTGGTTCCATAACTGTGACTTTGATTTCTATGTTTTCAGAACCTTATGGGTATGGAAAAAGCCATTGTGTAGTGAAGGAAATCGTAGTTGGTCATTGACTACAATTGAGGGGGTGTCATCTTAAAGAAGGTGCCGATTGTTGATTCTCCTGGGCAGTTTTAATACCAAACCAGCAGTGACTCATCAAGGCCCTGTTCTTGCTTCTGAAGCTCTTCAGATCGAGCCCATTTTGAGATATGGCAACATCTGCATAGTTTTATTATGTTCTCATAATTGGAGTGTTCAATATTAGTAGCCCCTTTTTGCACTTAAGATCACCCCAGTTACCAACGAGACTTAGTCATAGAATGTGCAGATGAGTTGAAGAACCTACTACATTGGGTGGCAAACCAGTGTGACCGACCTATGCACTCTGACAAACAGACTACATACAGCAACTCATAATTGACCTTAATGCCCAGCAAACAGTGGTTACTACTAGATGATAGAAATTGTATGATGGTCTGTGAGGATCAATACATGCATGGAAGCACAATTTTCCCGTCTGAACTACTGACCTCCCATGTGTGGACCATTGTTGTCCAGGTCTGGATTTCAAAATGAAACATCAGTTTTGGCTCTAATTTTATTTTTTTTCTCAATAGAACCTCTGGACTTGTCTTGAGACTGGTTGTTTGGAATTTTAAAACCTCCAGTTTTGGTTATTTTCGCAAAGAATTTAGAGTTGATCTAGTTTAAGATCCCCAGTCTAAAAGATTGAATCTCCTTACTTTCGTTGGGAGGATGTAAGGATGAAGAAAGGAAGCAATGAACAAATTGTGGGAATGGTACTTTTGACTTGGAGAGAATTGAGAGAAATTAGGACCATGAATGTTGAAAGTCCTTACATACTGCCACAATAAGTAAACTCAATTTTCAACTTGGATCCAACCATGAATGTTAAATGCAGTAGGCCAATCTTACAAGGCATTCCAATTGAAGTAATCTAATGACATTCCAATGGTGAAGTAATCACCACTTCTCAATGCTGTTCCAGATCATGAATCCAGAGGGTTTTCAAGCCTAAAGTGCAAAAATTAACTTTAATGTCCACATGTTGGGAGTTGCAGAACAATTTGAAAGGCCAAGGTTAACAAATGGCCTTTGTGAAAAATATTGCAGAGGAAGGCTACAAGGGATAAGAATCCCATCTAATCAACCAGACAGTCCAATTTCCATCTCTTGTGAGGAATTTGATAGGAGATGGTTTCGAAATTTGAATTGGAAACCATTGGAATTCAAGATAGAAAGGATTGACACAAACGACTTAAATGATGATGAAGTGCGATATATTTCATATGTAATTGCCACACTGGGAAATCTAAAAGTTGGCATTGGATTCAATGTAAAACATGTGACTAGCTAATGAACACCAAACTTATGGAAACATAGGTGATAAAATGGGTGAAAAAGATATAATCGGACACACAGTTTCTTTTCAATGAATGCAATAATAGCAAATGTGATTTCATGAGTCCATTGATCTTTTTTCTCTTACTTTTATGAATTTGAAGAGGTAGATTTAAAACAATACAAAATTGTTCATTTGTATCAATCCAAACATTTGAGGATCCAACAAATGAAATTCAACCTATAGTGTTTGCATAAAGAACTTTAGTTCATGAACCAACATAATGGCTTTCTCAAGAAGTACTCATCCTAAAAGAGAATAGGAATCCAAGAAGGTGTGTGAACTTCAAGGGTGTAATCAAGGTGACCAAAATTGGCCACTATTCATTGTCATTTTGTGATGGGATCTTCAAAGATTTTGTAATGTACAAACACACACGCTTGGAAATAGTTATAAATGGTTAGCATCAAATGAAATTTGTTTTAAAGAACCAATTGAAGACCACTGGTGACATTGAGGACACTATCCAAAGATTTAACATTTTCCTATCCTTTGGGGTTCAAGGTCATGATTGTTACAAGTCAGTAAATAAATATAAACAATCAAAGCATGAATGTTAGGTGCTTTTTGTACATGTTGTCCATCCAACTCAGAAAAAACATGACAATGTAGATGGCCTATTTAGGGCTCATGAAGGTGTGGTAATGTGTTTAGCAATACTGATCTTTAGTGGGAATTTTCTGTGAACATTGAAAGAATGCCAAACGAACATGGGAACATTGTTCATTACTTAAAGGTGTGAAGTACCTCTAGGAACTTGTTCATAACAAGAGTTGGAAATACACCATTATTGTGAATCAACTTTTCCTCCAAGGGTGGGAAGGCATTTTATGAAAAATTGTTGAATAAAATGAGATCCCAAGGTTTCTATGGAAATTTTGCAGTGGACGTAGCAATGAGCATCATTGAAAAAATCATTACAAATAAAGAGTTTGTGAAACTTGTCATATGGATCAAACAAAAATTCTTGTCTTTTGCAACCAATTTTTGGCTTACACAACCAACAAATAGTTGCATAAGTTGAAAACTAGCTGTGTAAGTCAAAGACTAGTTCCAAAAATTGGTTACAAAAGATAAGATTTTTCTTTTTAGTGGTTTAGGGTTCTAAAAATTGTCATTTAAAATGACAATTTTAAACTTCGACCATAGCTAGAATTAGCTCCTAATCAAAAATCTTAAACCCCTATACATGAGGACCTTCATGTTTGAGCAAAGCAATATGGACCATATTTGGAGACTTTGGCAAATTCCAATTTAAAAAAAAAATCTTACCTGAAGATTTTAATATTTTTTAAAACCATGTTTCCTTCTCATTTAGAGTGAAGGGACATTCATCATGAAGAACATGAGGAATTATATAACGCATGTTAATTCATGTATATATATATATATATATATATATATATATAATTAATGAATGATGTTGTATTTTTATGACATTTTATTTTGTAATGTATTTTCACAATCCCACATATGAAAACTACGGGCCTCTTATCTTGTGCAATTGAAAATTGTGATTGTAGGAGTAAAGGCATTAAGGTTGATGTGTTGTTGTGTTCAATGATTAATCACATCCTAAATCATATAATTTTGATCTAGTCATTCGCATTTATGATTCATCGCTAAAATTTATGGATACAAAAGTTTTGAAATGTTTATGTCCATGGGAATGTATTGGTTGGTTGTTCATTTGTTTGGGATTCAAGTTTGTACCAAAGTTCATACTTTTGTTTTGAAGGTGTGAAATTCTTGTCATGAATACCCACATGAGATGATTTTGTTTGGAATCCATGGATGACAAAATAATTTTAAGATGTGTCTTTGTGTCAATCCATGTGTGGGTCTGTGTATTACACATTAGTTCATTTTGACAAATATAACATTTCATACGGATCCTATGCAAGTTCCTTAAAAGTGTTCAAATGGATATGTTTTTAAGATGTCATTATTGTAATCTATGACTACTACATGATCATCCATTTACAAACCTTCCCAAACTTAGGTCAAAACCTACATTAGAAGGTGTTCATGTCATTTTTCATGTTGGATGTAATTTGGAAGTCCTAAAAAAATCAATAATGTCCAAAAGAACAAAACTCCATCTAGATATTTCAAAACCACATGTTGTAAATAATATTTTTGAAAAATAAGAAAAAATAAAGTAATCCAAAAAGACTTATGAAAATAATGCCCAATTTTGACCATAAGTATATTATTAAACTTTGGTTAAGGTTTTGAAAGGAATCTAAAACATATGAGTTTATTCGTTCATATTATAACATATATTTAATTTGGATATAATCACTATAAATTATATACAATGAAAATTAACATCATTGCAACACTTCAATCTTATAACATTTCAATCAAACAACTAGTCCATGTTTTCATTTTCAAAAGTTCATTACAAGAAATGGATGTAATTTCAAAGGTAAGGAACTACATAGAAGTTTCCATATGGAAATTGTTAACCTAATACGAGTTGCCACATGGAAAATTTAAGGTTATAGTGTTTGCTAGAAGCATTTAAATGACATGTACTTAATAAAAATAAAATTGATCAAATTAGAAGAAATTCAATTTACAACTAGATTTTAGTTGTAATGGACACTTGCAACTATGAAATGTTCTAGTTGGTCAAAACAAGCGCCATTGGACAATTAGTCCCAAAAGAAACCATGTGGCATAGAAGTCACACCAATAATTGCAAACCCTTGTGACTACAATCCACTTTCTCATCCACTATCATGGATGAACATGAATATGATGTGGACCTCATCTAGTTTGTCAATTTTGACTTTGTGATTACCTTATGGATAGTGGTATGATGTCAAGTGTTCTAACTACCTAGATTAGCTTAGTTACATATCTATGTAAAATAATAGGTATGTAAATAATAATAGGTGCCTACTAGCCTAGCCTACTAGGTCTACCTAGTTTCTAGGACACCTACCTACCTACTTAAGAAAAATACTAAATAAGTAAATAATGAGTGCCTAGCCTAGCCTAACTTGTCCTACCTAGTCTAGCCTAGCCTAATGTAAGGTAAACCGTAAGGTGCAAGTATAAGGATTTGAACCCTTCACCTCCATAGAGATAAACCAAGTCCTTCCATTCCACCACACCATTATAAAGTGATAATTTTTGTCATTTCATTTATTTCATATCTTGTTACACACATTAGTTATGTGAATAAGAAGTTAGGTTATATGTGCAAAGCATGTAGGTAGGTTGGTAGGTAGGTAGGTAGTTGGTAGATTGCATTCCTACTTACCTACCTAAGAAAAAATGTGTAAATAGATGGCCTAGAAGAAAAATGTTTTTAATGTATACATACATACAAACCTATCTAAATAAAAAATAGGTAGGTAGGTGATAGGTGCCTACCTTAGCCTAATTAGCCTAACCTAGCCTTGTAGCTAAACGAACCTATTAGGTAATAATAACATTTTTTAGTTCACCTATTAACCAATAAATGAACTTGTACACTTTGAATTGCAATAGCAATTTAAAATGCCACATTTCATATTGTCATCTATGTATAGTTGCAAATATAATTACAAAATACAACTTGGTTGTCAACCATCAATAGATGCAACTAATAAGAGATGGCATATGTTCACTTTTCATTAATCTTTTCATTTAAATTTGTGATAGTCACAAATTATAATCACATGTATAATTAAAATTTAGATCCATCATAATGTTATCACATATGCAACTATGAACACTTGCAACCATGGTAAGAAATAGGATTGTTACAAGTGTAATCACAAAATGAGTTGATTTGAACACTAGTTGCATAGTAGTCACAAACATAGTGTTAAAAAAAATTAAAATGGACAAAATTTCTTTTAGTGTGTGACATAAAAAATGAGCTACCATTCATTGTAACCACCCATGTCTTATCCTTGATTTTTGTGTGAGCATTCCATAGTACAAACAAAAAAATTATAATTTTGTCCAAAAATTAACTAACAAATCAAAATCTTCAAACCCCATTGGCATTTTACATTATCATAGTTCTATCAATAGTTTTGGGGGTGATTGCAAACATGTGGTATCAAATATGGCACTTTGAAGAAATTGCATAAAGACCCCAAAAAAATTCAATTTCCTTGAAAATGAAATTGTTTGTAATATGTAGTGACTTCCATTAATGACATGTATCAAATGCCAACAATAGATGGTAACCACATATGAAATCCTAAAAATATGTTAAAAGAGCTTGGACTATGTAACAACTTGGAGGCAAACACAATAGGTGGTGCTAGATTTAGGTTAGAGTGTGTATCTTTCATATTTCCAATACATCATTTTTTTGTTGTGTTAACCAATGGAAATTGGTTGAACCTGATAAACTTTGGTGCACTTGGAATAAAATAATGATAATTCATTGCACAAAGGAAGAGGAAAATGGATTACCCCTCACACACACATAAAATGGGAAAATGGTACAAATTTCTAGCAACTTCAAGCATAAGCTTTCATTTCTTTTTTGATTTCTCCTTTTAGTTTCAAAAAGTAAACCATTCCACCTTTTCTTTGCTAATCATTTTATGTTTTATGTATTTTTTTCCCTTTTCCATTTCAATTTTAGTAGGGTTATACCAAACACATAGATTATAATTTAATAATAAATAGTTAATTGTGTCATTTGTCTCCAATTAGCCCCCAAATAAATTTCACCTTTAATGTGATTCATTTTGTTTTTGAAAGAATCCACTAATCTTGAACATTATTTTTGATACTAATTGTATACTTCTACATGAAGATAGTTTTTGTGTTTGATAACAACCCAAAACAATGTGATTTTTCCACTAGTATAAAATAATATATGTATTCTATTCAATTTCTATCCATTTCAATAATGTGAAATATTGGTTCCAAATAAACATTCATCATGCAAATCTATAGTTTTAGTAAAGGTTGGGATAATGAGCTCAAATAGACACTTGTTCATGATAAAACCAAATCTAAAATTATATATTTATGTATAGATATAAAACTTGTGTATAAATATTTTAGAATAAAATTCTTATAACTTCATGTATAGAGAGTTGGCATGTTGGCCCTTAGTCACAAACTTATTTTTGAGGAATAAGACTTTTATGTTGCTTATTATCAAAATAATAATAAACTACTAAAAAGATGATAGTGAAAAATATATGAAACATTATGTCATTTTTTGATTGGTGCTTATCAATTACATTAGTTGCTCATGCCTTTTGTAATTGGTTTGGACCCATCGTCTATGCCATTTTTAATCATTTATCCATTTATAATCATATAGGACTAGTCATAAAATGACATTTTTTGCATAGTGAAAGGATAGGGATAAATAATATACGTCTTGTATTGTTGAAGTTAAATGGCATGTAAGTTGTGGTTTAGCAACTATTACTATGAGTAAGCAACCACTACATTTTGATAGGCTATGGTTATTTTAGGGTTACAAGGATAGTAGGGAAAATTATATAAAGATAACTTGGTAATTGTGCAAGTATTTCATATTTATGTTATTTGTGATACAACAAGCTTCAATGATGAATCAAAGCCTTGCACCACTTTTGATAATTCTCACTCTATCCACTCCTTTCCATTCCTATTTTATGTTTACAATAGATTTGATGTTTAAATTAAGAATAAAATTATTACGCAACTATAAAAGAAGAAAAGGAGTTAATGAGGAGAATGAGGAAGAGAAAAAACACAAAAATGGATGAGGCCCAAGCAAAGCTACTATACCCATTTTAATATTACTGCAAGCAACAAACCTTGCAAGACATCCTCATCAACAAAAAAATTATAAAGACATAAATGTCTCAGATTCAACCAAAACTAACTTGACCAAAAATAAAGAAAACTCAATTAATCACAATCACCATAACACATTGACAACTTCAACACTAATTGTATTATTTTTTAAAATGTTGAATTTTTCAAAAAAACAAAATTTTGTGAAAGAAAATAAAGAACCTTTTGGAATATTCAAGAATCATTATTTTTTGACATGAGATCTTCAAAATTAATAAATCATTTGACATACATGTTGAAGGTGCCCTTGTATTATAGTATGTATCCCTTAATACTGTTTGTTATATGATTTCCAAACCATGAGGGTAAATGACTTATTCCACAACATGATATTTGTGACCGGCCACCATGCCATGAGCACACCATCCAGGATGGAAGGTGTGTGGACATGAAAAACTTTTCATTATATTTCTGTCCCATAGCTAACCGCACCAATTAGCTATGTACTAGCCATCCATATGCATCTTCCTACCTAGTGGCCATTAGGTGCTTTACTTACTTACCTATCTACACTTATATTCCCTATATGCTTACCAATGCTACTTACTCATTGACATACCTTACCCTAAGGTCAGTTTCATCATTAAATAATCCTCAAAATAGTGAAATATGAAATTTTGTGAAAATATCAAGTTGACATGCTGAAATTCATCGTAATTATCATAGGCTACACTCTGAATAATTTCACTCCTCATATCACAATATTATAGTAAATGATGGAAAAAATATATAATTTCAAAATTTTAAAAACGAATTCATTTTTTGGAAAAATAATAATTATTCGTTTTGTCAATGTGGAAACTGACCCTAGGCTACGGTAGTAGTTACCTAGGTATTGTTTGTGTGGGGGAATGGAGGAGGGTTTACATTAGTGATGGATGGGTACCAGAAATCAGCTGGGTTTCAAGTATGTTCTCTTTTCAATTTTCAATTTGAAATCTAGCACTTTGAAAACTAGCTGAGTATCATAGAGGCTCAAATTTGATTCTTATGAAAGTTATCAAGTGAACCCTCAAGGTTGGTCCTCATGTTTGTATAGGTTCATAAAATTTCAAAGAAATAGAATCATCTATCATTATCCTTGCAAGATTTGAACCCAAGACTTTCTTTGTAGATATATTAAAAAACAAGAACCATCATTAAATAAATTTTTATATGAATATACGTGAATCTTAGATTTAAAACTCTACACAAGTTGGTGATCTTAACTTTAAAACATTTAAGATGAAAGAGCATTAAATTAAAAACTGTCATATGCATTATTTTGTGTGATTAAATGTGACTTTATATTTAGTACTTAGGTCTACTTTGAAAACATCTTGGGTCCTCTGTCTTTGTCCTCCCTCTCCCCATTTGCAGAATATGGCTTTAATGGCAGCATCTTGGCTGGGTGCTTTGTTTTAATAAAGTTTACCATGGTTTCATCCATCTTGAGTTCAATTGTAAAATTAGATGAGAAATGACCTTATTGAAATTCAGTTTGAAAACAAACAATTCTCATTTTGATAATCTGAAAACTAACAAGGGTATAAAATTTTGAAATTTTTTAAAAGATCGTATCATGTGTTCTCAGTATCATGTGTTCTCGTCTCTTCTCTTTTAACTTTTATCAGGACCACCCAACACTGGTTTACACAATAGGTTACTGAGGTGGAACCTTGATGATTAAGCGGTGGTTTAGTAGTCACAGGTTCCCAATGAATGATACACTGGTGGGTGCTGTGTCATATAATGGGTTGCAGCCTACAAATAATTGATGCTTTCCTTTGTCACTTCTTTTTTGATTTGGGATCAAAAGTGTAGTAGTGTAACTCTTGAGGAGTGGAAGAGTTCCAAAAGTAAGCACCTGCCTGCCTGAGGCAGCAGGGCCAAAGGGGTGCTTACTTCTGAAACTCCTGCCTCTAAGTTCATTTCTGAGCATATAAAAAATGGCTCAATTTTTTATTTACAAAAAAATCTACTATACATGACAAGTACTAGAGGAAAAAAAGAAAATAAAATTACAGTCACACTCTCAAGAAATGAAATAAATGCTTTACAGACATATTATGCTCTGGGAGCAGACGTCCAAATACACAAGAAAAAGTTGTGGAGGTTTTTACAAGTAAAAAGTATGGCAGTCTGAGACTCAGCAAAAGAGCTAGCAATGTATACAGTAGGGTTTAGGGTTGAGGGTTCTAATCTCAGTTGGGAGCAAAATTCCAAGTTCAAAAGCACAGAACTTCAAAGTAAGCAAAAGAACTCCAAATTACTGCAGCAAGTGACAGACTGGTCCGTATATTAATAATTATGATGATTTCACAGGTGGGTGATTACCAAATTGCAATAAGTTTTTTGCTGGTCTTGCCAAGCTTTTCACTACTTTCCAGCACAAATCCGCATTTCTAGGTTAAGGTTTGGTCACCCATTTTGTCAGATGAAGAAATTTTACAGTTGCCTTAACACTTATCATCTGCAGGGCAAAAAGGTTATGCAAAAGTATATATAGCCTGTATGATTAATTGTTAAATTAACTTATGAAAATTTCATTGTACTACTGTTGCTCTTAGATTACAGAGCAGTAAAAATGGCCCAACAAGCAAGTTCGTGAAAACAAGTCTTGCCTAAAATAGGACCGACCATAATTTACATAAGGAGAAATTTTGACACTTGAGTTATGCAGTTTTATTTATCCAGCTTTCCACTTGTGGGTAAAGCGAGCATTCCTTATATTTGTCCAGAGAATCGAGTGAAAAAGTCACAACCAATGCCCGTAATTGGCTTCCTTGTCTGTTTATATGACTGGTGGCAAGTCAGGGACCACCAAATTGGTATTTACCTATATGTGGCCAAGTCATGAACAAAAAAGTACCAAATTGAGGCAAATTTGCAGCTAATTTGGGCAGGTTGCCATTCCTATTGTCAGGGAACCTGTTTTTCCACATACACGCCAAATCTAACAAAAAACAGTACACACTCTTCTGCTCCACTCCTCCAGAACAAACAAACAGTATTCCACAATATCTGAGGTACTTTTGGATGTGTTTGCTAAACCTTACCAAAGATTGCCCTGCTCATCAGCACCCCCTAAGCAAAATGGGGAAAATATCAAAGAGTTAAAAAGGAAACTGAGTCTAAATTTTAGTAAATTTCACTAAATGTATTAACAGCACCCACATCCCCCATAAGTATGCAAAATACACCTAAAGTTGAGTATTTGTAAATAGTAACTCAATGGTTGAGACGATAAACAATTTTTTCACAAGTTGGGAGTTCAATACTCAACAATTTTGACAACTATCGATAATGTTTTTCTCTGTTTTTCTCGGCAAGACCTTTTGAGAATTATAACATGAGTGAGTAGGAACAATATTTACATGTCCAAACTCAATTTCACACTATTTAAAGGTTGTATTTCATCCAAAGCAAATAAATATAAAATCATGTATAGTAAACCCCATTTACAATCATGCCCATTTTAATCATATTTTTGTTTGTGTCACCTATTTGTTTGTAACCATCTGTTTTGTAAAAAACATCATTTTTTAAAGTCACAATCATATTTGTTAGTAGCACAAAATATTTGCAAAGCTTTTTTTTGTAAATATGATTATAATTAGAGAATTTTTAAGCAAACATTAGGGTTTTGTAAATTGTAGTTCCCTTTGACAATGTTAGTGTTGTTTTGTATTCAAGTTGTGCAAACTAACAACATTGAATCTAGTTGGGGAAAAAAAAACAACATCAACTTTTTGTGCATACAAACAAACAAAATGTGCAATCTTGCCAAGAAAGTAAAAAATCTTAATTAAAATAAACTAGTTGACAAAATACACAAGCTAATAGTTAAGGAGCTCAAATTCAATGTAAATTGTCACATTAAAATAAGCTGAAATCACAACCTTCTTCAGGTTTAATAATGCATAGTAGAGCTTAGGATAACTCATGTAAGAAATTTAAACATAGGTACATTTATCTAGCATAAAAGGGCTATTTTGTAATAAAAAAATTTATCCTATAATCACAAGCTTGTAAAAGTTTATATGAAATGTGACAATTAAAACGACACCTTGCAACAAAATAGACTATACATGTTTAAATCACAATTCATTAGTGTCATAAAACAAATAAGTGGTCACCAAGGGCATGGTTATGAAGGGGGTTCTTCTATACTACTTATGTTACTGTGAAAAAAACCTCAGTCACTTTACTCTGCACCATATCCACAAAGTCCAAGGTTGGCACAGAATTTTGAAGCCTTTTGAAATTGAAGCTCACCTGCCCCCTGCAAAGAAGAAGGGACGGTGTCAAACTGTTTTGGGTACTTACGACTGAAACAGAAAAGGGGAAACAATTTGTCAGATACAGCCCACCATCTGTCTACCATTATGCTCTAGTCACTTCCACATTTGTTATGATAGATTATTCCACCAGCTAGAGAGCTACCACTTGTGTTACAACACTCAGAGAGTTCATGGCTAATTCTTGGTAGGCCCCATAGCAGCCACCAACACATCTACCTGATCAGAAGGTATAAAATATACATTAAAAAATTTATACATATATATAATGTAGACTCTCCAACAGCCATCACCTCATGGGCAGATACTCTACTGTCACCAACAAGTCTATCTTCAGCACAAAGCTGTATGGGCAGCAACAACAACTATGCTTTCATGTCAAGCTGGCAAAGCATAATTGTCAACTTGCAATTCTATACAAAAGTTGTTCCAAAAGCTTTAACAACAGATGGAGATATGGTATATACAGCCTCAATTCCACACCACCGTTGAAGTTGTTTTTTTTGTTTTCCTTCCTATATAGTAGCCCTATCCATGTTAGCACACGCTTGTAGACAGACAGACAGACAGACAAACAGACTTTCTACTTCAGTTTACTTTGCAGTCTCACAAATGGCTTGCTGTAACAACAATAAGTAATACTCTGCAACAATGGGTACCTTCTACTACCTTGCCTTTTTATGTCAACAAGCCTCTTGTAGCATACACCTAAAGAGCATTTCCAATGTCAGCAGTAGCAATATGGCATCTAGAGTCTAAACATACACAAATACTTTGAATGAAGAACCATGTTTAGATTCTGTGAAATTAACTTTGAACTTGTAAAAAATGTATAAGATGAATTTTTTAATTTTTTTTCAATTTTACAGTTTCAAGATTTTGGCATAAACTTTCCAAAAAAATTTAGCAAATTATTTTCGAATTTACACTTTTTAGAGTCCAAAAACAATGGTTGTCACACTATGAAAATTTGCTAGAATAAAGACCGCGGATGCATAGAATACAATGATCTTCAAAAGGGCTAGTAAAAGAACATGATTGCTTTTGATGCGGTTGATCATAATGATGATTGACGCATGTGCTGACATTTTAATAATCTCTCCCATTATATCCTCCCACTTTTCATGTTTGTGGGGGTGAAAATTTGAAAATAATCTGTATTCTATGTTGACGTGCTAAATACTGTAGAGGCCCCAAATAGGGGGTGTGGGTGGAGATGCCACTCTTAAGAGCATCTCCACCCCAAAACTGTAAACAACTCCTTTATTGTAAAATACAATAGTGTTTAATGATCACTGTCCCCACCAACAAATATCGTAAAAGTCCCTTTAAACACTCAAAGACCATTTATGTCTTTACATCTCGATGAGTAATTGTCACTGTCCAAATCCAAAATAATTTAAAGGGGTTAAAATGACCACTGCAAAATGAACATCAATACAGGAGCGCAGAAGTAGTAACGCTATCCTGATGCAAGATTTAATGAAAAGGGGTGTTTGCAGCTGTGGGGTGGAGATGCTCTTAGTAGGGCATCTCCTCATACACCCAGCAAATATATTTGGGCCCCTAGAAGGGTATATCACATCCACCATACAGTGTAAACTATTCCTTCATCCGCACTCAAACACAAAAAAGTGGACAGTATAATGTAAGAGAATATTTAAATCTCGCCATCTGAGCGAATCATTATGGTTGGCCAATCAGAAGCAGTCATTTCCTCTTATTGGTTTGCTTTGAGGGCATTGTATCGTGGACAAATTTACAGGCCAACACTCACAAGTTTCATAATATCGGACTTGTATATTTTGATCAAGATATATAGTATTCGGTTCATTTTATTTACTGATGTGGGTGGAGATGCTCTCTCCATGGAACATTTGGAGAGTAGGTTCTTTGTCTCAGTGTGAACTCAGATCACTGCATGGAGGCTGAAAGTGGGCGCTGGAAAACTGGACTAGTGGGGCCTGGGAATTTTGTACACGAACAGACAACAGACTGGGCTCCCTGTGAGAAGATGGGATTAGATAAAAGTGTTGGTGGACGGTGGCCAATGAGGATCAGTTCTTGTGAAAAAGGTCACAACACAAGCTGTAAAGCTTTTGTCTTGTAGTTCAGTTCATGGGTCCCATTCTTTTCTAGTCCATTGCTCTAATTTTCTTTTGTCTTGAAATGAGATAGAGAGCCTTGGAGAGCTAACCCTAGAAAGAAAAAAAAAGCACTCAGTTGTGGCCAGTTGAATTGGTGATGCACATTCATGGGATTACATGAGTTCGTACACCAAACCAAATCCTCCTCCATCCAATGAGCTTCATGACAAATTGCCTAAACTAGAACCCCAGTGAGATAATTCAAAGCTAGATGTATGGGCCACACTCAGAAGCCAAGAAGATTAAGGTTCCCTTTGCAATCAAGCTGATGACCTTTTGCATGTGTATGTGTGACATTATGTAGCTTCAAATGCATAGTTGTCCCTGGCCCCAATTCCCAAAGCCCTTGTTGGTCTCTTTCGGGGAAATGCTTCATCCTAGTAAATTATACACCAAGCATAATACAAAAAGTGCAGATGATGACTGTTATATGACTACTCACTTGGGTTCATCATCCTTTCACCAGAGTCCAATTCAACCAGTTGTGTTGTGCGGGTATCAGAAATGACACCAAATCCCCCTCGGTCATCAGGTTGGTTCTTTAATTGCGAAAAGCTTCAAGATATTTCTTAGTGCATTTTGAGGCACTCTTATATAGAGTGTAACATCCTGTGGAGCTTTCCATTTGCTGAAATGCTTCACATTGTTTTTTTCCTCCTGATACCCAATGGGTGCTGATGAAATACCTGTCAAATATCATGGGTGAAAATTATGAAATAAAAAATCATGTCAATTTTCACACTTGTCATAATTTTTGCACTCTTCCTTTCCTTCTTCATTCAGCCTATTTCAGCAGCTTTTTTACCTTGGATGTATAACGTAATTCATGGTTTCTCTCAATAAAGTTGCACAGTTGTTTCCTGTGTGAAGCTGTCATTCTTTAGCACAGAATACAAAGTGAAGAATGCCAAACATTCACACTAAGGAGAGAACTTAGTTCTTATTATATTGAGGAGTAAGCAAGGCGACACACTTGTTCGCGCACCCCAAAAAAAAAAGGAGTAAGTTTGAAATAATTCATGACCTTCAAACTTGTACCTTGCAAATATCCAGGTTTGCTGAGTATGCTCAGAAGCACAATAGATGATGAGAAGCCGCCAGCCCTGCGATCTCTAGAGCCTTGTTCACACATAAAGCACCAGCAGAAATTTCCTAGTGTATTTGCAGGGCACCTTACTCAAAGGAATTTTTCCTCCGCTTATACCCATGAAATGCCTCCATTCATTTTTCTCCCACAATACCCGGGTATTTCCCATGATACCCATGGATATATTTTCCCATGATACCCAGAAGATACTTGGTGGATACCACTGAGTATCACAGGAAAAGAGCCAAAATTTAAATTTCTGGGACTTGGGTGGGTACTCAACAAAAACTTGAACTAGTAGCCATACATGTTGGTGGGTAGTAGTAGTCCTCCTCAACTACCCTACCTCTTGATGGGATTCACTTGTTAGATGACCAGATATTTGTGAGATTTCTTCCCAAATTCCATACCATGGAGGTTCCATTGTGGATGAAATGGACTGATATGGATACAAAACATTTCCCATTTTTTATGAACACATGTGCCTAATTTGCACTCTATGTTGTTGTTGGGTATTTCAGACCATAAAGAAGAAATCTCATAATCTCCAAATTCTACCCGATTCATGTGCTTGATATAATTTGAAAAAATATCAACCATATATGTCCTTACCCATCTGTTATGTACATGTCTATATATGTGCAAAGGTGTCTAGGCTCAATTGTTTAGAATTTATATTCTTGCACGACAAACTTCCATGTCCAAGCACCTATGGCATTATTCCCCGTGGTTGAAAAAGGCAAGATTCCAACACCTGATTTTGTCAACTTCCCTTACTAGAAGAAAATGTCAATCCATTTTCCCCTGGTTCTCAAAACTTCTCTAAGGGGGGGGGGGTAAAAAAAATAAACAAAAACTAATCCTTAGCAGGTTACGAAAAATCAAATCACATCATGTCAAAATCAAATCTATAGGATTTCAAACACACAAATCACTTAAGTGGGTGAATCAACACCTCTCTCAACAAGAGATCTAATCTCAACAAGATTGCAAGGTGATCCTGTATGTGTGGGTGTGCACTCTTAGTTAGATCGGGCTGTCGGACATGGAAAACATATTTGAAATTTTTTGTGAATACCCAATTGCCCATAAGTTGTCAAAGAAGCATTCAAAGCACACAAGGAAAAAATTATGTTCTATTTTAAAGGTAAAGGGCTAGGAATTTTTCTTGAGAGCAGGGTGGGACAGTTTAGGGTTTTGTGTATAGGTTTTGGGTGAGGGCCAAAAGAAGCTCTCAAGCTTTAAAAGGTCCATTTCTTCCATTTCAATAAAACCAAATCATCCCCAGAAAAATGGATCAATTGAATGTAGTGACTTTAGTGATGGGATTCAGACAATTTTATATTTTGTATCTACCATTTAGCTTCACAAAGCAGCTTCTAAAACTAGACTTGAAGAACTCTTGTATATATCCCGCCCACCTTCCAACAGCAAAGAAGAATCAAACATAACACAAACATTCCCTATTCCAGTATTGAGTAACAAACTCTAGAATCGAATAAGAGCATGTTATGAATCACACAGTTCTATTTTTGGGTTTAAGAAGAAGACCACCTCCGTGCATTTAGCAGATAATTTTCAGTTCTATTTCTGCTTTTAGAAAGAAAAAACCTATAGGCTATATATCTGGGCATTTTAGCAGATAATTAATTCTCAGTTCTATTTCAGGTTATCGATCGATCTCCTTGTAATTTTACACATAATTCTAATTCTGTTGCTTGTCATGGTTTACAGCCTTAAAACACTTTCTATGTCTCAATTTGTTCAAAATCCCAAGTTGCACACCTACCAATAACTCTCTCTATTCAATACAGTGCACAGAAGAGAACATGCCAGGCCAGACTATCTGCACCTGTGCATGGCTTTGCAAGTTTTACAAGGTCTTGGAATTTGTAATCTGTTTTCTAGTAGAGTAAAGCAGGCTGGTAGTGTCTGAACTCGAAGGAGGGTAAGTTGAATCCTCACACATTGTTCCTTTGCTGCTTCTAAAGCTCAAAGAAAATTTCTAGCCACCTAGCTAGCGCTTCCAATGCTCTGCAAAAAAATAGCTCAATTTGATAAAGGAATGGGGGAAGATATAAGGTGTTAGCGTCAGAGGGTTTGGTGATGGATGAATTAAAACAGATTAGGATTTCGAGCTTAAAATCTTTGATAGTTGCATCTTTGCTTCTGGAATACAAATAGGTTTTGTAAAGCTCTAGTTGGCACACCCATTGAGTTTTCCATCGGTCAAAACACACTTAAAATGAGGAAGATATGGGGCTGGAACTAGAGAAGGGGTGTGTAGAGAGCTATATTTTCAAAAAACAATTAAGCAAACTCTCATTCACCCTCTTCCTGTGTTTTCTGCATTGCTCCTTCACTTCTGATGCTCAAAGAAAATTTGTAGGCCTCCAGTTTGCACATCCAATGACATAAACATCCCTCAATTTGGTTAATGAATGAGGAAAATATTGTAAAGTGTTGGATGATAGGCAAATGTTCCAAACATCGCTCAATTTGGTTAAGGAATGAGAATTTTTTTGTAAAGTGTTGGATGATACATAAAAACTATTGCAAAGCGTTGGATGATAAGAAAATGTTCCCAAACATTGATCAATTTGATTAAGGAATGAGGAAAACTTTGTAAAGTGTTGGATGATAGGCAAATGTTCCAAACATTGCTTGATTTGGTTAACGAATGAGAAAAATTTTGCGAAGTGTTGGATGATAGGTAAACGTTCCAAATACTGCTCAATTTGGTTAAGGAACGAGAAATTTTTCGTCAAGTGTTAGATGATAGGTAAAAAATATTGCAAAGTGTTGGATGATAGGTAAATGTTTCCAACATTGCTCAATTTGGTTAAGGAATGAAAAAAAATTGTTAAGTGTTGGGACGATAAGTAAACATTTCAAACATTGCTCAAATTGGTTAAAGAACAACAAAAAATTTATGAAGTGTTGGATGGTAGGTAAACATTCCAAACATCACTCAATTTGGTTAAGGAATGAAGAAAACTTTGTGAAGTGTTGGATGATAGATAAACATTCCAAACATCGCTCAATTTGGTTTAAGGAATGAGGAAAATTTTGTTTAGTGTTAGATGATAATTTTAAAGTATCATAAAGGGTTGGATGATAGGTTAAAAAAATATTGTAAAGTGTTGGATGATAGGTAATTGTTCCATGTTGGGCGATTCTACCCTACTACATAGCCAGTCAAAATAAGACTAATTCTTTTCTTTGGTACTTGTGAGGTTTTGGTGCTGGGATTGGATCTCCCCTGGCCTTGCTGTGTTTTGCTCTCTCTCTCCAATGGAATTTACAATTTGTGCCAAAACGAAACAAAACAAAACAAAACAAGATTACAAAATACAAGCCTTAAAATACTAGTCATCAGTACTTCATCTTGTCTCACAATCCCATCCCCCACACTAACAACTACTTATTAGTCCTTGTGCACAAGGAAGGGCACAACAAAACTCAGCAAATTCATTTCACAATCTGCTGATTCTTTTCTTCCAAACAACACAACAAAACAATCCACAGAATGCATATCACGGAAGAAAGGAGTACATCTGTTTAAAGGACTAACAGCAAGAAAACGCCCCCTCTCCTTCCCCAAACACCCAACTTTCACCAATCAAGTTGTCATACACCACATGCCCACAACACCACATCTTGCACATGATACCCAAGTCTTACAAAACTCCAACCTCACAAGGACATATCCAAAGAGCTTCACATGATCAGATTAGGTAACTGACACTATGGCAATCGTCATTACTAAAATCCAAAAAGAACTTCCAAATCCTTCTGAGTTATCCTCAATAACAGGACATTGTTGTACCACAAGGTCATTCAAGAGAAACAAATACTAAAATCTTTATTTTGCACAAAGTGTTTTCGTGATACACAGAGGGCTGGAGCTCAATGAGCTATCAAGGGTAAATTACAGGGGGCAGGCATGTAACAGGTTGGGGAAGAAGAAAATTACATAAAGTTTACAGGGGATGGTCACAATATCTGTACATGACTAATTGCCGTAAAAAGATGGGAACTAAGAAACTCAAATTCTCTCTGAAGATGCAAAACTCTCAAAGATTTTGGCTATGCAACAACTGTTAAATGGCAGTGTTGCTCCAGCTAGTTGCCTTGTCTAGCCGCACTCCTCACTCTTTCTCGCTCGCTCTCTCTATGCTGCTCCGTAATGTGTACAGGGGTTGAATGGAGAAGACTCTTACATAAATAACAAGCTGTCCCCTTCAACAACTTATAGTCAGCTTCACCATAAGAATGTGACAAAGTTTTCGATTGGCTCCCAGCAGATATTGTCAATCTCTCAAAATCAGTACAAATCCCGTTTCTAAGATTTACCTCTCTGCTGTTCACCATCCAAGCCATCCAGTCAAACTGGGATGTGCTTCCATGCTCCCTAGCTTCCAGGCTCCCTCCAGACAAGAAGGTATCAAATGGACCACCACAAGATACCACCATCCAAGTACTGTCTTCAATGGAGTCTACCCTGCAAATGTTGCAGGGGTACTACTCATTACTCCCCGACTATGCAAAGGCAGAGACACGACAGCATGAATCAGATCCAGATGAAGCAAAACCTTCAACGCGCACCACTGGATTCGCCTTGTATGATGAAGGTCCACAAGATGAGATCTGCTGTGACAGCACTGACTGAGCTCTTTGATGCAGGAACTGAACATCATGTATCAGAGGATTGCCTGAGCGACTTGGGGGTGATCCACAAAAGTAAGGGGGTGAACATGCAAAACTGGATGTGTCATTATACCCTCCCTGCACCATGGACACAACCAAACATCAGTTCCAGATGTTGCATGCAAACAAAAACAAAGATATTTTTAAAAAATGATCAAGAAATGTCATATTCCCAATTCACAAATTGAAATGAGAAAACAACCTACCTTGCTCAGAAAAATGTCAAGAATTTCAAAACCAGCATCACCTTCACCTCGCATTGTTGAATGGCTGCACAAAAATAGATATCAAAAGATAAGTATGGTGCAAGCATGTAAAAACTTCACACAGATAAGACTGACAACAAACTATACATGAGCAGCTTGAGAACAGGGTCACATAGAAAACTCCAAAATACTAATGACTTCAACACAAGAAACTAAATCCCAAAGGATTTTTATCAACTTTCAGAAAGCATATACATTATGGAGTTCAAAGATGGGCACCTTCGGCACCTGCGAGATGGTTTCATAAACTCTGTGGCAGGACCTGAGATGTTAGTTGCACGCCTGGGCTTTGGACATATCACTTCTTCTTCATGTCCTTCACCACGGTAACCTCCTCTCTGCCTCCTCCTTTCACTCATTTCTGGACGATTCTCCAAAGAGTTCCAGGGACCAGCAAACTGCTGGACTCCAGAGAGATTTCTTGCACAGATCTCCAGTTTGGCAGTTTTTGTTCACCAAAAACAATGAAGATGTTCTGTTGTCTCTTGGAGAATAAGACAATGTACTGTACCACCACCTTTATTCCCGCTTTACTGTTCTCCAGTGAAGTATTTACAAGTTCACTAGTGGAACTTCAATGGGAGCTTGAAGAAACCAATAGTGATGAAAGTATTTTGAAAAATTGTGCTACAAAACTGAGCTCAACATTTACAAGTGGCTCACATATGTACAGGATGTCCCTCAAGTCCTGCACAACACAACCCATCCACATAACAATCAGTTAACTGAACACACATTTGCGACACTGTGCAAAACACACTTCAAATGAATCAGCAAGGATATTTTCCCCACCACCTGAAACTTCAGGAACAAGTTTACAAAATACCTAAGCCAGTCAAGATTTGATGGACATTAGACCAAGATCCACAGACCAGATCTGAAGCATATGACCTCACTGGGCTGCAAAGACATCAGAAGAGGAGATAGATCTGATTGTAAGTCAAAAGTTTTGCAAGGGTGGACCATGCAAGTGAACTGGTTCCATAAACTGTCAACAAGGGTCGCATATATCCCTTGAACACAACCTGGGGATTTTGCATTTCCCTGAAGAAGCCTGATCTTATCTGAATCTGAGCCCAGATCGGAAGACCAGCAAACATCCTATTCTCCACAAGAACAGGGACACAACATGCAAACTGGTTGCACCAGCACCAGAAACCATTCCACAGCGAGCTAAAAATTTTGGTGCTTGGGTAGGACTCATCTCAGTGGTGGTACAGTGTTTTTATCAGACACTGTATCCAGTCTGGTGAAAAAACTTATGGAAGTGTACACACAAAAAACAGACTGCAACTAGGTTGAACCCATAGAGCAAAAAGCTCATGCAATACCTTAGGCCTTCAACACAGGATTGAAAACTCCGAAGGTCCAAATGTTGAACACCAAACCTAACAGGCAACCACATGGGAGAACTGAATGCAAACAGTCCTTTCCAACCACGGGTAAACCTAACCAAGACAATAGTACCAAAAGAGCAGTCAACTACGAATGCAAGAAACGTCAACAGGCTCTCTCCACACACTGGAGATAGCTCAGAAATGGTCTTATACTCAATAACGGCCAAAGTTCAAGGCAGTCGAAATGGATGACAGATTGCCAATGAAAAGAGCCAAGATCCGACCCAGACGACAGACCACCCCCTCCTCAGGGGGCAAACAAGCCTCAAGTGACACAACGCTGCAGACAGAGGGCCTTACAGAAACCTTTAGAACAGTTTGCTTACGTCTTCCTCTAAGACAGAAGCGATAGCCTTACGAGAAGACACGGCGACAGGGAACAAACAGGATGTTTGAAACCTTCTCGAGTCGCAGCAGCAGGCAAGGTAGAACAACTACCACAAGATCAGAAAAAGGGAAAAAATTAATAACTTAAAGGAGTAAAAGAGAAACAAATATTCCCAGAGACTGACAGAAAACCATATAACTGACTACGGGAAGGAACAGATGGGTAGACAGATCCCAGAACACTATTTTCGATAGAAAGAAACAGTGAATAAGTCACACACACAAAACAAGAGAAACAGCCGACCAGAAACACGCTAAAAATAGGGCAAGAGAGGGGAGACAAGCAGTAGCAGAAGAAAGCAGATGCATCATTATGGTCGCGCAGACATGATAATCACATACAAAACAGACACTCAGAGCTTCACAGAATGCGACGAAACCTAAGAAGACGCTCTTCCCAGCACCAGACATCTTCTCACAAAAACTCTACACTAAACACACGGTCGGAACCAAGCCGCTTTTCACAGATGCAAAGGCGAACATATCGAGAGAGGAGTAGCGTGCGCCATACTACGCACAATCAGACTGTATACAAGTAGTATGAGAGGCAAAACAAGAAAACAGATCTCAACCAAGGCGTGAGGTGGTACTCTCCCTCGGGCATCACAACAAGAAAAAATGAACAAAAGGCGCTCTGCTTCAAAGAGAAAACAAACGACTAAGGAGAGGAAAGAAACAACAGCAGGACTGACAGTCTATTGTCAAAAACAGAGCCACAAGCCTCTCGCGCATCACGACATCAGTAAGGAATGAAAACAGCCGCTCTAATTCTCAAAGAAAAAAACAACACCAGAAATAGAACTCCTACTCGTTCAGGAGAGCGAAAGAAGAAGAAGCAGCAACAGGAAGGACTGAAGGTCTATGTCCAAAACAAACAGACAGACAGACGCGGAACAGAAACATAAGCCTCCAGCGCATCACGACATCAGGAAGCAATGAAAACAACGTCCTCGGATTCTCTCAAGGAGGAAATAAAAACAATACCAGAGAAGCCTACCGGCTAAGAAGAAAGACGAAAGGGAAGGAAAGAAGCCGCAGCAGAAAGAGGACTCACGGCTATGTTCAAAACATACAGATGTGCTCGCTCCCCGTTACCTTCCAAAGCTCCCGCTTTCAAAGCAAATAGCAGAAGCAGAGTTGCAAAACCTTGACAAGAGAAGAAGAAGAAGAAGAAGAGAAAACATAAATCTTGTGTTGTGTGGAGAAAGCATACCAGGCTCGAGAACTGCGAAGGCAGTCCTGCGGAGACGAGGACCAAATAGGCAGCACCACCACCACCAAAAACAGAGTTAGAACAGGACGATGAGATCTGCCGGGACAAAAGAGAAAAGGCGCAAGCAAAGCGCTCTTGTGCTACTGCGACAGAAGAGAGAGAGAATCACAGAGAGAGAGAGAGAGAGAGAGAGAGAGAGAGTGGAAGAGCTGCTGCAAGGGAGAACAAGGAGAAAGGAAAAACGGAAAAGAAACAGGGCGCCAGTCTAAATAGCCAAAGACAAAGCATGATTAGGAACCTGATTAGTAGTAAGCATGATTAGTAAAGTGATTAGGAACCTGATTAGTGGCGGAGATTAACTTAGTGACGGTGATTCCCTATTCGCCCGGGGAGCTGAGAGTAAAACGGGCAGGGCGGCCTGGTCACTTTGTACTTCTTTACGTGTGAGTGGCCCCCCACGCGCCTGCGTGCGCGCGCGCAAATTCTCCGTCCAACTGTCTTGCTGCCCACGCTGCCCGAATCGAGATCCCGGAAACGTCGGATGCGTGGCCGCGTTGCCTTGCGGGGTGGGGGTTTGAAAACTCCTCCTTCTCTTAGGTACCTACTAGACTACTACCTACTTACCTTCCTTCCTCCCTACCCCTCCGCCTTCCCACGTTTTGAGTTTCATTCACCTACCCAGCTATGAGTAGGTAAGTACTTTTTTTACATTTGCCGTTCCCTCCAGTTTTTTGGGAGTTTGTAAAATTTCAAATTACACTTGCCCACTTCCCCAACCCCCCCTTTCAAATTTTTTTTGGCTCATCCCTTTCTTTCATAAAAAAATGAAAACATTTTAAACAAAATATTTAAAAGACTGATAGCCCTTATTTCATGCCCCCTTTTCGGTTGGCCGTAGTACCTTTCCCATTCCGGCAATTATTAAATTATTTTCAGTAAATGTCGATTTTATTTTATTTTCAAAATTATCTGCCCGTAGTGGCAGAAGTTCTAGTGTTACGTGGTCATTTCGTTTATTCTAGGTCTACACGGTTATATTATCTTTGAAAATGCGGAAATTTCAGAAAATTCATTTTTTTTTGTTACTGCTCGAGTGACAAAATGATAAATAAATAAATAAATAAATAAATATTCGGCAAGAAGATGTAGGAATGAATGGTAGGGAGTATTTATTATGGTACTCTTTTTTTTTTTTCCCCCAAAACAAATTTTTGGACTGACCGACTGACCACTTGGCAAGCGAAAAAAAAAGGTGGCTAAAGAACTTAAAGAGAAAAATAAATTTGCAGCGAATTTTTTTCCTTTTTTTTCAAAAAATTAGACTATTCATCGTCAAGAAATTGAAAAGAAAAAAAAGAAAAAAATACAGAAAAGCCCCTAAGTTAGGTCCCCTTTAAGTATTTTTCCCATTTTCCCCAACGACATTGGTGGACTGACCGAGCCTTGGGCAAGAGAAAGGAAAAAATAACAATAAAATAAAAATAAAGCCCCTAATTCAGGACACCTTTTTACTATTTTTTTCCCAAAAAGAAATATTTTGCACTCGCCTCTTGGCAAGCAAAATGTGTCTCAAAAGCCTAAAGAGAAAAAAAGAAATTTCCAGCCCTCTTTTACTCTTTTTCTTTTCCCAAAAAATTACAATTGGCCCTGGCCAAGAAATATTAAAAAATAAAAATTAAGGGAAATTCATTGTTTTGGATGTACATTGTGGTAATGAAAAATATAATCATTGATTTGATTTGATTTTTTTCATCCCAATAATTTACCTATTTTATAGGGAGTTCCGCATACTTAGCCCAATGGTTTGCTTAATTTGATTTTTTTCATCTGAAGAATTTAGCTATTTTATGGGATTTCATTTTTTTCATCCCATTAATTTAGCTATTTTATAGGTGGTTAACTTACTTAACCCAATGGTTTGTTCGATTTGATTTTCTTCATCCATTGAATTAAGCTATATTTTGTAAATGGTTAATGTACTTAATCCAATGGTTTGTTTTGATTTGATATTTTGTTCATCCCCAATTTAGCTCCAATTTTGCGTGAGGTTTGACACTTGACTTCATGTAACTTGTCAAAATACAAAAGTTTGGCAGTTGGCGTCTGTCTTTCCTATACTTGGCAATATCAAACCTTTTGAAGTCGTGTTTGTGTGCTGCAGGGGCCTAAATTTATGCCTCAAAGCATTTGTGTTCTTTCCTACATTTGTGGGTTGAACTTGGAGGTACCTAGTGGGAAGCTGGGCCCCCATGACCCAAACATACACACACACCCCCTTTGACATTAGAATCAAACAAAAGCTCAACCAAATCAAAAGCCTCCCATCCTCCTTTGCGTGCTTCACTCGGTCGCCCTTAGTATTAGTGGGTAACCAACCATGAGCCACTAGTGACGAGTAACACGGTTATTCTTTTACGCCTAAGTATTAAGTAGTGACCACCCCATATCCCACACAAGATGCTCAAAAAGAGACCTTAAGTGGTATAGGTAACACCCATGGATTTGGGCGTTACCAAAATAAGGCACTCATCCACCCAAGGTGGCCGCCAATGGAAGCGCCGGAAGCATAGAATTGTGGGTACGCCCCCGTCCAACGGCCTTAACATACATAACGACATGTTAGACATTTGCAAAGACTTTCATGACACCGAAAAAAAAACCACAATGTGCCCGATCGAAATGTGTAAGGTGGGTGTCCCTGAAACGTAAGATGTTTTAATGAGAAAAATAAGACCCTAAGTTGGCTTTATGTAAACAATTATCACAACCCGGACTGACAATCTCATCACATGAACGTGTTGGGGGGGGTCCATATGTAAGTAGGTTATGTAGTAATGGGCTGTCAAGAACAAGCAAACAAACTAGACGGATCATGATCGGCTCCTCATTTCATGACAAACGGATTTTTACAAAGTCGTTTTAATCAGACTTCCTGCCGGAAAGAAAGATCACGGGGCGTGGGTTCTCTGTGCATCCAGGGACGGCACCATGCCTGCAGAATTTTGCATGTTGTCGCACCGCCTCCATCCACCTGCCCCCCACCCCCAAAGGCTCTGTTTGTTTGTCCACCCGCCCAGCCCTAGGTGCCCGGGCCTAGGTTTCCGATTTGCAGCAATTTTGACAAGGACTATGCAACACTATGTACCCAACGCAACACAAATTCGCACAATATATTTGGGAGACAAAGTTTTGACCCAAAAAATAAAATCCCAATAAAACTTGGTATCAAAATTGAATCTGAGCGTAAACCCTAGAAATATGGATGGGTCACAAATTTTGTTTGTTTGTTTGTTCGGCTGCTTCTTCGGCCTTTTCTTGATCATCTTGTTTTTTTTTTAAGTCAAAAAAAGCAAGCCAAAAAAAAAATTGTATCTCGGCCTCATGTTCTCTCTTGCTTGTGATAGGATAGGTTTCCAAGAATGTGATAAGTCCCACCAAATACGGCCTTCTTGCA